>Ga0315289_10003986_pt1 | contig 22181 bp, 21 predicted proteins | sample YL17G11_40_MG_FD_203452 | JGI IMG/M metagenome (GOLD analysis project Ga0315289, IMG submission 203452) | Sediment microbial communities from Yellowstone Lake, YNP, Wyoming, USA - YL17G11_40 | ecosystem: Environmental > Aquatic > Freshwater > Lake > Sediment | place: USA: Wyoming | collected... | reverse complement strand
ACCTGACAGAGATGGGGAAGAGAATATTGCGGCAATACCTACAATTCCTCGAGAACCTCAGAAAAACAATGTGGGAGGACTAGAAACACTTCCATTTCAAGCGGACACATGTTGATATGTTGGAGAGGATGTGGAAGCTAGAATCGGTTCAATTTGATTGAGAGGATATGAATTGGCGAATAAAGAAGTGCAACTAAGAGTTGCCGACGCGAGGCAACGCGACATCGGCCACGGGAAAGTCCGAATAGACAACAAAACGATGCAGAACCTAGAGATCTCTGCAGGGGACTTTGTGGAGATCCATGGGAAGAAGGCTACTGTGGCTGTAGCTTGGCCGGCATATGCCGAAGACCAAGGCCAGGAGATCATCCGCATGGATGGCATCGTTCGAAGAAACGCTGGTGTTGCCCTGAACGAATATGTCACGATTAAGACTGCAGAGGTCAAGGAAGCTCAGAACATAGTATTTGCACCTACAGATGTCCGCCTAAGCGTCGACGATGATTTTGTCAACTTCGTCAAGAGACGATTCATGGATATGCCGTTCCGCGAAGGCGACATGACGCTTCTCTCCATTTTCGGAAGCGCCGTCCCACTCGTCGTGGTAAGAGGGAGACCTCACGGAGCAATCAAGATCACTGAAGAGACCGCAGTCCAGGTCCTAGGAGAGCCCACTCCTGAAAAGAAAGGAATTTCGATGATCACCTATGAGGACATCGGAGGCCTCCATGAAGAGATTCAGAGAATTCGAGAGATGGTTGAGCTTCCGCTGAGGCATCCGGAGCTTTTCCAGAGACTCGGAATCGAGCCTCCACGAGGAGTCTTCCTGTTCGGCCCTCCAGGCTGCGGAAAGACATTGTTGGCGAAGGCTGTGGCCAATGAATCAGACGCCAACTTCTACGTAATCTCAGGGCCAGAGATAATGAGCAAATTCTACGGAGAGTCTGAAGCCCGACTAAGAGAGATCTTCCAGAAGGCCCATGAATCGGCGCCGAGCATCATCTTCATCGACGAAATGGATGCGATCGCGCCCAAACGAGAAGAGGTCACTGGAGAAGTTGAGAGACGTGTGGTCGCCCAACTTCTCTCACTAATGGATGGCATGGGTTCCAGGGGAAACATAATCGTGATAGGTGCAACTAACAGGCCCAACGCAATCGACCCCGCACTCAGAAGACCTGGGAGATTCGATCGAGAGATAGAGATCGGTGTCCCTGACAGAAAAGGACGATACGAGATCCTTCAGATCCACACAAGGAACATGCCTTTGGCCAAGGATGTGGATCTACAGAAACTGGCAGACTTTACCCATGGGTACACCGGGGCAGACCTGTCATCCCTTTGCCGGGAAGCAGCCATGAAGACCCTGAGACGATACCTCCCCGAGATAAACTTGGAAGAGGAGAAGATTCCGCCCGCGATCCTCGAGAAGATGGACGTAAGGCTTGACGACTTCATGGCAGCCTACAGAGAGATAACTCCTACAGCCATGAGAGAGGTGTATGTAGAGATCCCCACAGTGAAGTGGGACGAAGTCGGAGGGCTGCTCGACGTTAAACAGGAACTCGTTGAGGCTGTGGATTGGCCGCTGAAGAAGCCCGAGGTCTTCAAGAGAATTGGTATCCAGCCTCCAAAAGGAATACTCCTCTATGGGCCGCCCGGATGTGGAAAGACCATGTTGGCCAGAGCGGTGTCGACAGAAAGCGAAGCAAACTTCATCTCGATCAAGGGGCCTGAGATTTTCAGTAAGTGGGTTGGAGAATCTGAGAAAGCGATCCGCGAAGTATTCAGGAAAGGAAGAACAGCAGCTCCCTCAATAATATTCTTCGATGAGCTTGACTCAGTCATTCCGAGACGCGGCATGGGATACGCTGACTCTGGAGCCACAGAGCGAGTAATAAGCCAGCTCCTAGCTGAGATGGATGGAATCGAATCCCTGCAGAACGTGGTGGTCATAGCTGCAACAAACAGGCCGGACATCCTCGACCCGGCCGCACTGAGACCGGGACGGTTTGACAGACTGATCTACGTTCCGCCACCCGACGAGAGAACACGCCTACAGATACTGAAGATACACTCGAAAGATATGCCGCTCGCAAAGGCTCTCAGCTTGGAAGAACTCGCGAGAAGAACTGCCGGATATTCAGGAGCGGACATACAGGCACTATGCCGCGAAGCAGGCATGATCTCACTGAGACATAACCTTGATGCGAAGGAAGTCACTCTAGGAGACTTCGATGAAGCCATGGAGAAGATCATGCCAAGCTTAACAGCGGACATGGAGAACGCATATCTAGGATTCTCGAAACGATCCAAGAGAGAAAGGGCCGCAGTGTCCATCACCGCTTAGAGGTGAAACAAATTGGCTAACAGCGGAACTTGGAACCCCCGTCCAATGAACTTGGTCGTCGTGGAGACATTGCAGAGGAAAGGCGCGATGGCAGATACTGAGCTTCTCTCCGAAATGAAAGACGCGTATGGAGACCTAAGCTTCAGAGAATTGAACAGAACACTTCTCAAACTTGAGGTTACAGGAATAGTCCGTGTCTCCCGCCTGATGAAGGGGAAGAGAAGAGTTGAACTAGTGGAGAAAGCAAAGAAAGAGGCGTAGAGAGAGCGACAATGAGCGAAACACAGATAGTAGATGAGCTGCTGTTGACCGCGGAGGATCTAGCGGATCGCGCAAACCAAATTGTCAAAAGGATGAGCACTCAGAGACTCAGGGTGAAACACGAAGATAAGACATTGATGGAAATCCCACTCGTCGCAGGCGTGGCTGGCGCACTCATTTCCCCTGGCCTAGCGGCATTGGCAGTCTTCAGCGCGATTCTAACCAAATGCACAATCTCAGTAGAAGACACAAAGAAATAGACTTCCGAGAAAGCGCTTAGAACCAAACTCTCTATTCTTGCTGTCTTTGAAGTCTTGGCACTCTGCCTGCGACACAGCGGCTACGTTACCCCTTTGACGTAAGGACATTGTTTTTCTGCTCTCTAGCGCAAATACTATCCCTGTGAAGCCAATTGACCAGCTGGTGCAATGATTGGGAGTCGATCTAGCGGACCTGGTCTCAAGAGAGAAAACCACCCTCGACCAGCTCTCAGGAAAATCCATTGCGGTAGACTGCTACAACTCCCTCTACCAGTTCCTAGCGATCATACGCGGCCCAACTGGCGAACCTCTAATGGACAGACAAGGAAGAATTACCAGCCATCTGAGCGGACTACTGTATAGAACCACGAACATGGCTGAGAAAGGAATTAGACTCGCCTACGTCTTCGACGGAATTCCCCCATCCCTCAAGGAAGCAGAGATCAAGCGAAGATCAAAGGTGAAAGAGGAGGCCTTCGTCAAGTATGAAGAGGCAGTGGCAAAGGGAAACCTCCAAGAAGCGAAACGATACGCCCAAGCAACCTCAAGAGTAAAGGACCTGATGGTTGAGGACGCAAAGAGACTACTCGATGCTTTGGGAGTCCCTTGGATCCAAGCCCCGTCTGAAGGAGAGGCCCAAGCAGCACACATTGCCAGAAAGGGAGAGGTCTGGGCGGCGGCGTCGCAGGACTATGACTCCATTCTTTTCGGTGCGCCACGGCTTGTAAGGAACCTCGCGATAAGCGGCCGAAGAAAGCTTCCGAGAAGAGAGGCCTATGTCGAGGTTGAGCCTGAAATCGTCGAGCTGTCAAAGGTCCTCTCAGAGATCGGTCTCAGCCGAGAACAGCTGATAGATCTTGGTATACTCATAGGAACCGATTACAACCCAGACGGGGTTAAGGGGGTAGGGCCTAAGACTGCTCTGAAGATGCTCAAGGAACACGGAAGCCTAGACAAGATCCTTCCCCAACTTCAGGCTGAATTCCCCGAAAACCCAGTCAAGATACGAGAGGTGTTTCTCAACCCTGAAGTGACGGACAACTACTCGATTCAGTGGAAGGAGCCGAAGCCTGACGAAGTCATCCAATTCCTCTGCAAGGAACGAGACTTCTCAGAAGAGAGAGTTAGAAATGCTGTTGAGAGAATGATGGCTGGGCTAAAGGAACGCGAGAAGAAGAGGACGCTGGACTCCTTCTTTCGCTAGCCCTTCCAACCACTTTTCCCTCTCAAAGGAACGAAAGCGACTCCACCCAGATTCTCTTCCTCTATGCCTGAACTCGATTTCTTTACTCTGATCAACTCTTGGTAGAGATGTGGGCCTCCAACGGGTATGAGCAAGACTCCTTCAGAAGGCAACTGATCAACTAGGGGTTTCGGCACGTCTGGTGCCGCACTCGTGACAATTATCACGTCGTAAGGTGCATGCTCAGGAAGGCCTTCCGAAGCATCACCATGAATCATGGTTACGCGATCGCTGTACCCTGTCCGTTCAATATTCTCCTTTGCGAATTCCGCGAGTTCCTTGACAATTTCAACCGACCAGACATGCCCCCAAGAGCTGCGAGGCGCAACCTTCGGGGCCACAACCTCGGCGTAGACACAACTCATGTAGCCGCATCCTCCTCCCACCTCCAATACTTTCTGCCCCAATCTCATTCCACTATGCTCACAGAACATTGCCGTCATGTGCAGCGCGCTGGTAGTCTGTCCATATCCAATTGGCAACGGGTTGTCGATCGAAGCATATCTCCTGACATCGTCTGGAAGGAACTCCCATCTAGGAACAACGCGCAACGCGCGTACAACTTCCTCTCTTTTCAGAATTCCTTGAGACTGAAGTGAGTTGATGGTTCTTTCGTACGATTCCCTTTCTGTCAAGAAGCTTTCCTCGCGTCAGAGAGCCCACGCTGGCATTGGCAGAGGACACCCTTAAGCATTTCAAACGAAACATCATCCCACAAGGATCAGTCATGACTAGAGTTGAGGACTGCTTCGAGGCACGAGGCCACGCTGCAATAACTGCGACACACGAGAGATCCTTCGAGATCACAAGGGAACCTCACCTAACAAGAAGAGGTGACTGCATAGTAGCTGTCTGCGCGTCAAAGGGCGCATCAGATCTCTCAGAAGAGTTCAAGACAGTTGCCAGAAACGATTCTGCGAAGATAACAGTCCTGCTTTCAGCAGAAGGCGTTGAGATCCAAGCCTTCGGTAGAGGCAGCAATAAGCTGCACTTCACTCACCCAACCGACTTGGTCGCCCGAAGAAGCACCTACACATGCGGAAGAACCCTCATGATCTCTTCGAATGTCACAGCGCATGATTTCCCTCGAAGATTCATTCATCTGATCAGGAATCCGAACTGTAGAATCGCTGTGAGACTGATGGCTGAAACCTAGCCGTCTACCTGATAAGTCCATCCACAACAAGCAACCATTCGTGAGGGGCTGCTCCTTTCACTATCCTCGAGTGAAGTCTCCGCTCAAGTCTCCGCCCAGCTTTCGTAACCGCTTCAGAAAGCTCGTCTTCAGCTTTCTTCAACGGATCTGGATCTGAAGCAAAGGTATAGTAGTGCACAATTCCTCCTTCAGGCTTCAGAGAAAGACAAGCCACATCAACATACTCGATTGCTCTGGCCGGGAGATTCATGATGATTCGATCCGCCTTCCCAGCCAGAGACGCCTTGATTACTGCGCGAGCATCTCCGCATAATGGAACGACGCGATCGCCCACTCGATTGAGCCTTATGTTCTCCTGAAGATATCTTATGGCGTCTTCGTTCAGGTCGATGGCGTATATGCGGACATCCTTTCGTCTTCTTGCTATTTGAATCGCGAAGGGCCCGACGCCTGCAAACATGTCAATCACTGTTTCCCCTTCACGAACTTGGTCGGCCACCCTGTCGTGTTCTAGCGAGAGTCTTGGACTGAAATATGCTTTAGTCACGTCGACGCGAAATGAGCAACCGTATTCTTTGTGTGTTGTTTCAGTGATCCCGGAGCCAGCTATTACCCGAAATTGTCTAAGTCGCCTTTCAGCAGATATCGGCCCCGCCTTCGCCAGAACTGTGCGAATATTCTTGTTGGTCTCCAAGACAGCCTTTCCGACAGTCTCCTCGAGTCCTTGAAGTTCTTCAGGAATCTCGATTATTCCGATTTCTCCGACAATGTCAATGGACCGCGGCAGACTTGCCAGTTGATGCGGAGCTAGCTGATCCTTCAGAACATCGAAGATCGTGTGAGAACTGTGCGGAAGCTTAGTCATAGCACACTGGCCTATCTCAATATTCCCGAGTTCCGCTCTTAGGAGAGAGAGCTCTGTCTCCGAAGGATTTCTCAAGAGAGGAACAAGTAGTCGAGCCTCTTTCCGACCAATTCTGAAACTGCTATCTAACAGCTGAAGTTCTCTAAGTATTCGGAGAGCGGATTCTCCTCGTTGCCTATCCAGCTGGAGACAAAGCACTTCAGTCGTGTTGTCCTCTCCCATACTCCTACGTTTACTTGAGGTAGCCTATGGTCTTAGCGGAAGGATGACCAAATCTTATCAATCAAAGATAAGAGCAGCGCATCTCTATTCCCAACTATGACTGGCCAAAGGGTTGTCATTATCCTAGGTTCAGAGACCGACATCTCCTTCACGAAGCCGATGAAGTCACTTCTGGACGAGTTCGGCATCAGATCCGAATTCAGAATAGCGTCAGCCCACAAAGAGCCAGAGAGACTCATTCAGATGCTTGGAGAATACGAGAGACTGGAGGAAAGAATTGTCTATGTCACGGTTGCAGGCAGGTCAAACGCTCTCTCAGGACTTGTAGATTTCAGAACAAAACACCCAGTCATTGCTTGTCCGCCACAGACCGAAAGCTTCTGGCAGATTGACGTATACTCTTCACTTAGAATGCCAAAAGGAGTGGCGTCGCTCGTTGTATGCGATCCAGAGAACGCTGCTCTAGCTGCCGTGAAGATCATTGGAGAAGGGGATCCGAGTTTAGCGACCAAGATCAAGAAGTACCAGAGAGAGCTGCAGCTAAGAAACGAAAAAGCAGACGTAGAGGCCAGACACGCATAACAAAGTTGAGCATCTTGAGCCATTCGCTCAAACTCTTTCGGAAAGGCAAAGTCCGAGACGTCTACGACCTAGGCGAGGAGCTGTTGATAGTCGCTTCCGACAGAGTCAGTGCATACGATGTCGTGCTTCCAGACCTGATCCCCCGAAAGGGAGAATCCCTTACAGGACTGTCAGAATTCTGGTTCACAAAGACGAGACACATCATACCCAACCATTTCCTAGAACGAGTCGACGACCGTTCCCTGAGAGTAGCCAAAGCAAAGCGCGTAGACATCGAATGGGTCGTTAGAAGCCACCTCTATGGCTCTATGTGGAGAGCATACTCCGCAGGAAAGAGAGTTTTCGGTGACGTAGCGTTACGAAACAATCTCAGAATGGCCGAGGAACTCCCCCAAATCCTGTTGACTCCCACAACAAAGTCAGAAGTCGGTCATGACCTTGACACAACCAAGGAAGAGGCGATCGGGCGAGGGCTACTGAGTGAGGAAGATTGGCGCATCCTCGAAGAGGCTTCCTTCAGGCTCTACGAATTCTATCGTGACGAGGCTAAGAAGAAGGGAATAGTAGTGCCTGATTTCAAAGTCGAGTACGGAAAGCATCAGGATACTTTGATCCAGATCGATGAGCCGCCGACCCACGACTCTGCACGCCTCTGGGACAAGAAACACTTCAAAATTGGCGAGCCCCAAGAGACACATGCCTTGGACAAGGAGTTTCTAAGGACTTTCTTGAGAGAACATTACAGGTTCACTGGAGAAGGAGCCGCGCCAAGACTGCCAATGGTAGTGATAGAGGAAGTCTCAAAGAGATGTGTCGGAGCTTATGAAGTATTGAAGGGAAAAACACTAATCGAAAACCTACGTTTGAAGAGTCTAGATGAAGTCCTCCGAGAATTGAGAGGTGAAGCGAGATCTCAGAAGATTTGATTTCGAAATTCAGCGTCTGCTCCCCTACAGATAGCCGATATACTGTGAAGGAGCTGATTCCATACCTTTCCGCTGAAGCTTACGTGAAATACAAAGCTAGAGTCGAGAGAGCACTTGTGGAGACCTTAGCCAAGAGAGGCATCTGCTCTGCGGATGTTGCCGAGGAAATTGCTGCAGCAACCGACTCCGTGACAGCGAAAGAGGTCAACGAAGAAGAGAAACGCGTGAAACATGACATAAGGGCGCTTGTCAATGTGATTCAGCTCAAGGTGAGTAATCAGGCAAAGCCGTACGTGCACTTGGCCGCCACATCATACGACATTGTTGATACTGCCAACTCCCTTAGATACAAGGAGGCCGTGGAGGCCGTCATCATCCCAGACATGACGAAGCTTGAGAAGGTCTGGATTGAGTTGGCAAGGCGATGGAAGGACGATGCCCAGATTGGACGAACCCACGGCCAATTCGCTGTCCCGATAACCTTCGGGTTTGCTGTGGCTCAGTACGTGAACCGCTGGGGCGACCGAATCATGAAACTGAGAGACTCAACGCTGAGACTTGTCGGCAAGTTCTCGGGTGCAGTCGGAGCATACAACGCTTCTTCTCTTCTCATCGCAGATCCAGACAGATTTGAGCAGGAGCTCTTGTCCTCATTGGGCTTGAGGCCGGCTCCAGCTTCGACCCAGATAGTTCCTCCTGAACCAATGACAGATCTGATTCACAGCGTTGTGTCGGCATGGGGCGTGCTAGCCAACTTTTCCAGAGACATGCGCAACCTGCAAAGGTCAGAAATCGGTGAAGTGGGAGAGCCCTTCGGAGAGGAGCAGGTCGGCTCTTCGACCATGCCTCAGAAAAGAAACCCCGAGAACTTTGAGAATGTCGAGAGCCTCTGGAAAGAATTCCTTCCAAGAATGACTACGAAGTATCTCGATCAAGTGTCCGAGCATCAGAGAGATCTCACAAATTCGGCGTCGCAGAGGTATGACGCAGAGTTCTTCATGACCTTTGACTCCTGCGTCAGAAGAATCCTCTCAATATCCCAAAGGCTCCTCGTCGACCAAGCAAACATGAAGAAGAATCTGGAGACCGCCCTACCGACAATTGTAGCTGAGCCATTGTACATATTGCTGGCCTCACTGGGGCATTCGAATGCCCACGAATATGTGAGAAAACTGACCCTTGAAGCCCCCCGCAAAGGCAAATCGATAGTCGATCTAGCCTTATCTGACCCATCTCTTCAACCACTCATCAAGAAACTCTCACCGAAACACATGGAACTTCTCCGTGACCCGTCAAAGTACATCGGTCTAGCCTCGTCTGTCACTGATAAGGTTCTCAACTCTTGGGAGCGCAAGTTGAGAGAGGAGCATCTGTGGTGAGGTTTCAATAGTGCCCCGAGCCCTCATCAGCGTCTATGACAAATCTGGACTAGAGATCTTGCTGCCCTGTCTCTCAAGATTCAGATACGAGATAATTGCTTCTGGCGGAACAGCTCAGAGGATACAGGAACTCGGATACAGATGTACCGAGATATCTGCCTTCACTGGCTATCCAGAGTCTCCACGAGGCCTCGTCAAAACGCTCCATCCAAGAGTTCATGGAGGCTTCCTTCTAGACCCTAGCAACCCAGACGATCGGCAATATATGCTTGTGCAAGGAATTGCTCCGATCGATTTGCTTGTCGCAAATCTCTATCCATTTGAGACCGTTGTGCAAGAGAAGACTGTCACTTTGAAGCTGGCCGCCGAGAACATAGATATCGGAGGCCCAGCGATGATAAGGGCAGCTGCGAAGAGTGCCCTGCAAACCAACAGAGTCTCAGTCCTCACCAACCCAAAACAGTATGAAGACTTCACAAAGGAAATGGAACAGAACAGAGGAGAAATCTCAAGAAAGACAAAGAGAAAGCTCGCAGAGGAAGCTTTTGCTCTTACATACAGATACGACTTAGCTATCCAGAACTACCTGTCCAAGACAGGTGACGCGCAATGACGCACATCAATCACCTTAAGAAGATGTATCGGCAGGCTGCGACAGAGAACTACCCCTCAAACATCAGAATCATCATAGGCGACAAGGAGATACCACTTGAGAAGATCTATAGTCTAAGATACGGCGACAACCCGAACTATCCGGCGGCCCTATTCGCAACCACTCCCATGTTCAAGGAACTGAAAACGGGGAAACAGGGACTGAGCAAAACCAATTTCGAAGATATCTACAGGGCACATGCGCTCCTGAGAAACTTCGCGAAACCTGCTTGCGCCTATATGAAACATCTGAATCCTTCAGGCGTGGCAGTCGTTGAGAACACAGAAACCCCGTTGAAGAAGATCATAGCGGAGGCTAGAGACGCAGACAGCCAGGCCTCCTTCGGCGCAACGGTGGGATTGAACGTTGTTGTGAACGGGGAAGCTGCTGAGGAATTGACCCGAACTTACATAGAGTGCGTGGCAGCTGCCGGTTTTGATGACAAGGCTTTGGACATCTTCAGGGAGAGAAAAGATCTTAGAGTAGTCCAAATGAATCCTTTGACAGATGTTGCCAGCTTCGATTTACACTTCTACCCAGAAGGTTTCGCAACTATCTCCGCACCATATCGAAGTGGAATCAAAGATAAATCGGATGTCACTGTCGTTACGAAGAGAGCGCCAACCGATGAAGAACACAGTGATCTGCTTTTCTCTTGGAGAGTCTGTGCACACGTCAGATCCAACGCAGTGGTTGTCTCGAAGAGTGGTTGCACTCTGGGCATAGGTACAGGCCAGCAAGATCGTGTAACAGCCGTGAAGCTTGCAATCCAAAAGCCATTAGAGGCTGGCCGTAGCGAACGGCTCGTGGGTGCGGTTGCGGCCTCAGACGGCTTCTTTCCCTTCCGCGACAGCATAGACCTGTTCGCTAAGCATCGCGTTGCCGCAATCATTCAGCCAGGAGGCTCATTGAGAGACCAAGAGGTCATTGATGCATGCGATGAACATGGAATTGCGATGGTGTTCACAGGAGAGAGATGTTTCAGCCATTTTTAGGAAGAGATCGAGATGAATGAATCACAATACGCAAGAGTTGGAGTGGATCTCCGAAAGAAAGGAATAGAGATCTTCAAGTCAAGCATTCAATCAATCTATCCCACGGCTTTCTGCGTGGTCAAACAAGATCCAGACTTTCCAGACTATGCAATGGTCCCGCATGCAGACAGCGCTGGGAGCAAACCTGTTCAGAACTATCTCAACTTCAAGGAAACAGGTGACATCGACTCATTCAAGGGGATTGGACAAGATGTGGTTGCGATGAATCTTGACGACATTGTATGCGTTGGCGCCAAGCCCATTAGCTTCGTAGACTGTGTCGCCATCAACAGGACTAGGGTTCCAAAAGAAGACTTCCTGAGAAGCCTGAACTCAGAACTGACCGAGTTGATTAGAGTGTTGGAAGCCCATGGCCTCACGTTGCCTTTCGACGGAGGAGAGACCGCGGATGTGCCTGACCAAATCTCCACATTGGACGTTTCAGGATTCATGCAAGGCCGCGTTCAACTGTCGAAGATCATTACCGGGGAGAGAATCCGTCCAGGAAACAAGATCGTTGGAATCCGTAGCGGAGGAAAATCACGTTACGAAAGTGAAATGAATAGTGGAATAATGTGTAATGGAATTACTCTTGCACGACACAGTCTACTCAGTAGTGAATACGAGAAGAAGTATCCCGAGATCCGAGGGAGCGGAACACTGGGGTATTTTGGACGTTTCAAAGTTGGTGACCGACTGGATGAACTTACCATGACCGTGGGTCAGGCGTTGACTTCTCCCACAAGGATCTTCGCTCCAATCATCTTCAAAGTGCTAGATGAACTGGGATCATCGATCACAGGATTGATTCATAACACGGGAGGCGGACAGACCAAGTGCCTCAGACTTGGAAGAGGGATACGATACGTTAAACGAGACCTCCCTGAGCCCGATCCGATCTTCTTGCTGATCAAGAAGGAATCCAATGAGTCCTGGCGAAACATGTTCCAAGACTTCAATATGGGAGTGGGATTCGAGGTGGTTCTGGAAGGGAAAAAAGTCGGCCCTGTCCTCGATATCATAGATAGCTTCGGAGTTGAAGCCAAAGTCATAGGCGAGATCGAACCCGGTCCACCGGGGAACCAGCTCATCATCGAGGACAACTTCGGCAGATTCGTGTACGAAGGCCTCTAGAGGCGAAAACATGCTATATCGCGTACGAGTTGTTGTCCAACCTCGTGAAGGAGTGTCCGATCCTGAAGGAGATACTCTAAGTGGGAGGCTCAAGAGGAAGGGAATAGCGGGCGTCAAAAGAGTGAGATCTGGAAGATACTGGGAGATCTACGTCGAAGCAGACTCGAAAGAGCAGGCAGAGGTCTTGGCCAAACGAATCTACACGGCACCCCCACTAGTCAATCCTGTGAAGGACGATGTGCAGCTCTTGGCGATAGAGGAAACAGGATGAGCCAAAGTGTACGTCAAGAGAGAAGAGCTACCATTCCCTCTGACCGAGATTGACCTTAAGAACTCGGATAGGAACCAGCTTCTGAAGATAAGCAAGGAACTAGCCATAGGCCTGTCACTTGAGGAACTCGAAACCCTCAAAGCATACTTCATCAAAAAGGGCCGCAACCCGACCGACGTCGAACTGCAGACATTCGGACAGACCTGGTCTGAGCACTGCATCCACAAGACATTCAAAGGGAATGTGGTCACACCGGAAGGAAAAACAATAGCGAGAAACCTCCTGAAGACCTACATAGCAAAGCCAGTAATGGAACTGAAGCCATCATGGTGTCTCGACACCTTCCGAGACAACGCTGGAATCGTTCTATTTGAGAAGAGAGAACGCACCACCTATGGCGTGGCCGTGAAAGCCGAGACTCACAATCACCCATCAGCTGTAGAGCCCTTTGGAGGAGCCGCGACCGGCACGGGGGGAGTGATTCGGGATATACTTGGTGTTTGGGCTAAGCCGATAGCCTGTACTGATGTACTATGTTTCGGGCCTCTGGAATTCGATCAGAACAGACTGCCTAAAGGAGTGAACCACCCGACCTATCTCTTCGACGGAGTGGTTGCAGGCATTGGAAGCTACGGAAACAACATGGGCATCCCAACAGTGAACGGGGCCATATTCTTCGACGAGAGTTACGTTGGCAATGTAGTTGTGTATTGTGGCTGCATCGGTATATTGCCTATGGAGAGATTCATCAGAAGAACAAGGCCTGGAGACATACCTCTCCTCGCGGGCGGCAAGACAGGTCGAGACGGAATCCACGGAGTAACCTTTGCATCAGCAGAACTCACAGAGACATCAGAAGAGACATCGCTCTCCGCGGTTCAAGTTCCTAACCCGATTGAGGAAGAGAAGCTGAAACGTGCCGTTCTCGAAGTGAGAGACAGAAGGCTTGCTTCAGGGATAACCGATCTAGGAGGGGGAGGATTGTCATGTGCTACGGGAGAGGTGGCTCACAGATCCAACTGCGGCATTCAGGTGGAACTCGACAAGGTTCCTTTGAAAGAGACTGTTCCGCCGATGGCTCCTTGGGAGATCTGGGTCTCAGAATCCCAAGAACGAATGCTACTATCTGTTCCTCCAAGGAACCTTGACGAAGCCCTGAAGATCTTTGAAGATGAAGATGTTGAAGCTACAGCAATAGGCAGGTTCACTCGTGGCCAAGCCGTGACTGTTTCTTATCTGGGCAAACCTATGCTGGAACTCGATCTGGATTTCCTGTTTTCTCCTCCAACAACAACGCGAATCGCAAATCTGGATCAGACAACCCCTACGGAGGCTCTTCCTAATCCCCCAAGCGATCTTGGGGACACGATTCTCAGTCTTCTCTCTGCACCGAACATCGCCAGCAAGGAATCTGTCGTCCGAACATATGATCACGAGGTTCAGGGAAACACAGTACTGAAACCTCTTCAAGCAGAATTCTCTGCGCCTAACGACGCAGCAGTCCTAAAGCCCCTTCCAGATTCTTGGAGAGGCATTGCAGTCTCCTGTGGAATTAATCCGAATTATGGAAAGCTGGATCCGTATTGGATGGCGGCTTCCGCCATAGACGAGGCATTGAGGAACAATGTGGCCGTAGGCGGAAGGAGAATAGCTCTACTCGACAATTTCACATGGGGAAGCCCCGAGAAAGCAGATAGAATGGGAAGCCTAGTCAAGGCATGTCAGGCGTGCTACGATTTCGCGAAGGGCTTCGGGACACCATTCATTTCTGGCAAGGACAGCTTGTATAATGAGTCACCTATGGGTGCCGTGACTCCTACCCTTCTCATCACGGCCGTAGGCATCGTTCCGGACATACGACAGACGGTATCGGTGGAGCTGAAGAAAGAGGACGACCCAGTCTACATGATTGGAGCAACCTATGCTGAGCTGGGAGGATCCGAATACTTTAGGATGAGAGGAACAGCTGGAGGCATGACCCCTCGGGTCAGGTTCCCTATGGCGAAAAGGACGATTCGAGCAGTGACATCGTCTATTGACAAAGGATACGTCAGAGCTTGTCATGATCTTTCTGAGGGAGGCCTAGCGGTTGCAGGGGCAGAGATGGCTTTCGGCGCCGATTTGGGCCTAGACCTCAATCTGGACGCTGTTCCCACTAGAACGCCGCTCCGCGACGATGTCGCCCTCTTCTCTGAATCAAACAGCCGCTTCTTGATAGAAGTAGATTCCAGAAAAAGGCGTGGATTCGAGAGCACTATGCACGGAATCCCTCACGCACTTGTTGGAACCGTGCGGAAAGATAGACGATTCGTCGTTCGCAGAAGAGGTGGAACCCTGGCGGACCTAGGGGTCGAGGCCCTACGATCAGCTTGGAAACGGTTTCTTGGGGTCACATGAATGAGAAGAAAGGACATCAGAATATGCATCATGCGTGCTGGCGGTACTAACTGCGATGACGAGACACTTCTAGCCTTTGAGAATCTAGGTGTGAAGGCGGAAGTTGTTCACACCAAGAGAATCATCAGCAAGCGAAATCTCCTCGACTATCATGGCCTCGTTTTCCCGGGGGGATTCTCGTATGGTGACTATGTGAGAGCCGGAGCCATTTGGGCAGATGTTCTGAGAGATGAGATGAAAGACTTGTTCCGACAGTTTGCCGATTCACAAAGGCCGATTCTGGGAATCTGCAATGGCTTTCAAGTCCTAGTAGAGATGGGTTTGCTCCCCGGATTTAGTGCTCAGGACGACTCAGTCCAGATGGTTCTGGCCGGAAACATACCAAGCGGTTACCGGTGCACCTGGGCTACAGCAGACGACTATCTCTATCTGAAGAATGAAAACTCGGGCAAATGCATCTTTACACGCTTGATCCAGAAAGAAAGACTCCTTCGCATGCCAATAGCTCATGCTGAAGGAAGAGTCCTATTTCCAAAGGGAAAGGAGCAGGAATACTTCAGAAGATTGGTGGAAAACGATCAGATCTCATTCAGATTCGCTAGATCTAACGGAACATATGCAGAGGAACTATTCCCCTTCAATCCGAACGGATCCATGTGGGACATAGCGGGAATATGTAACGAAGATGGAACTGTGATGGGTATGATGCCTCATCCAGAAAGGGCGTTCTTCGGATGCCAACTGCCAGACTGGACCAGAGCCTCAAAACTCCCAAGATATGGTGACGGGAGGTTGATCTTTGAGTCGATGATCAACCATATCTTGGATCTCTAGCCCTTGAAGAAGCCAAGATCGGGATTGCTCAAGGGCTTCCTATCAAGCGCTATCACTCAACGACCTCGATGAGCCTGTTGGTCTTTTCATATGCTCTATCTACTGCGTCGTCCAGTCTGTCAATATGGGTTGAGAAGGTACTTTTCCAGTCCTCGTGTGGTCAGAATCGTATTCCATAAGAGCCTCCCCCGAGTCATCAGGCCAACACCGTTTAGGTTCGGAGTAATGTATGAAGCTTTTGTCTTCACGTCTTTGAAGTCAACATCGAAGTAGAGCTTTCCTGTGACGGGATCTTTTCTAGCCCCGACGCCTACTACGATCACCCCCTGGTTCACCATGTCTGAGGTTAATCGGAAAGAGTCTTCTTTGTGGAGTTCCGGCGGTCTTCCGGCAGCACAAACCACTATGTCTGCGCGCTTGATTCTCTCCAGCGTACTCTTTGTTGCTCTGTGACAGCAGACTGGTGTAGCGTCCCGGTCCTCGAAGAGCTTTCGCAGGGGCCTTCCGACAAGATCACTCCGCCCAATGATGACTGCATCCTTTCCTTTCATCTCGACTTCGTATTTGTCGAGGAGCTCAATCACTCCTGCTGCGGTGCACGGGAGAACGTCTTTCTCGAAGTTGTAACGGCTCATAAGTTTGCCTTTGTTTCTGGGCGTCAGTCCATCAACATCCTTCTCGGGGGCTAGGATTTCGAAAGGTCTATGCTTGTCGATGGAGTCGGGAAGAGGCATCTGAATGAGCACGCCCGTTATGTCGTCTCTGATGTTCATCTCTTCTATGATTCTGCAGAGTTCTTTCTCTCTCCTTTCAGGTGGACATTTGTAGACTTCGCAAACCTCTGAGTAGATTTCCACCTCCTTGCAGTCCTGCTGCTTCATTGAAACATACATCTTGGCCGTCGCTTCGTCTGTGGGAAGTATCGCTGCAAGTCCAGGTGTAATGCCGATCTTTCTAAGCTCTTGTACCTCTTTTGCCACCTTCTCCTTCGTGTGGGCAAAGATCTGTTCGGCTCGCATTACGACAGTCAATTTGATTCCTCGTCGACTCGTACTCCTTTCGCAGTCCAAGTCTTCCTTTGCGCCTCGATGAAAGGCCGCTGTCTTTCGTCCCACTTCCTTTTCCATTCGCCTCGAAGATCGATTGAAACAACTCTGTTTGTGCGATTCTCTTTGTTACGAGTGACGATCTCGTCAACTCTCAGCCTTCCGTCGGCGTAGAGTTGGATTGCTTTTGAGTAGATCTGGTGCTCATGAATGAGAACTCTGTCAGAGAGAGATTGGATTGCGTCCTCTCGCCTGTTCTTGAACAGCTCGATTTCCGACTCCAAGACTCTGACCGGGTGTTGGAGGATTATTGGCCCCTTCTCAACACTCACGTCAATAAAGTATACAGTGCATCCTGTGATCTTAACACCGTATTCCAGTGCTGCTTCGTGGACGTATCTTGCATTCAGTCCTTTCCAGCCAAACGAGGGTAGGAGCGCGGGATGAATGTTCATGATTCTCCAGCGATACTTCTGGAAGAACTCGGAACCAACTATTCTGTCCCAACCAGCAAGGCAGACCAGATCCACTCCGCTTGAATTCAGCAAATCAACTATCTGGCGTTCGAACTCGATCCGATCCCTGTTCCGGTGGTCAACGAAGTGGCCTGCAATTCCGTACTTTTCAGCAATGTGCTTCGCTGAGGCTTCAGGGTTGTTGTAGATAAGCACACGGACATTCACATTCTGGAAGATACCCAGATGCTGGTGGTCGGCAATAGCCTGAAAGTTCGACCCCCTTCCTGAAGCCAGCACCCCAACATTCACCATCTGCGGGCTCACCATCTTTAGAGGCGGAGGCCGTTCGGCGTCAGCACCCCGCCAACATACACGTTTCCCTGACCGTCCACCGCGTATCTCCCCTCGCCGATCATCTCCAGTGTCTTCGGATATATCACCCAGTCACCGCGTTCTTTCAGTCTATTCTGGTGCTCAGCGGCGATCTGTTTGACGAGGGTCCTGTTTTTGGGATCTCGGAGTTCCTGTGCAGTGATGCCTTCTGGAAGGATCACGTCTATCGGGGGAGATCTCATCAGGATCTCGCCGTAGTCCACCTTTTCTCGAACCACGTGAGTTGTGGAATACAGTTTCGTCTCCCCGGCCAAAAGAGCGTCTTGAACAGCATTCAGACCGGTGTACTTCCTTCTGCCTCTTTCGCTCACGGAGAGATCGGCCGGATGTACGTTGACGATACGATCGTTGTATCTTTCAGTCAGAGGCCGAGTCACTATGCTCATGTAGCCGCAGAGTGCGATCAGGTCAAGATTGTATTTCTCCAACATTCCTACGGTAGTCTGGTCGAACTCAGGCCTCAGTGAAAGGTCCTTCTTGGTTTGTTGGCCCTGTCTTCTGTAGAAATCCAGGATATCGTTGTGCTCGTATTGCAGGTGATATGTCGATGATATCGCCTGCGCTCTGCATTTCTGGTTTGATGGATCAAGCACGTCTGTGAATATGAGCATGACTCGGTACGGGCATCTGTTGCCTCTCATCGACTGTCTCTCAAGAATCTTGATGACGTTTGTGCCTGAACCAGACATGAAGCAGGCTATTCTCATTGGCCCTGAGTGGCTGTTCGGAGTGAATATTCTTCTAGGCGGCATGGAGATGTTTCATCGCCTTTCTTCCAATGTCTGTTCTGTGATACTCTCCTTCCCAGTGGATCAAGTTGACCGCTCGATACGCTTGGTCGATCGCTTGGGGTATTGTGTCGCCCAAAGCCGTCACCCCCAGCACACGCCCTCCGCTAGTGACCACAATGGATTCCTGTCTGGTGGTTCCTGCGTGAAAAACCACGACATCCCGCGCTCTTGCAGCTTCGTCGAGTCCGGTGACAACTTTCCCTTTTTCGTATTGTCCGGGATAGCCGGACGAAGCCATAACGACGCACACAGCAGCTTGGTTGGACCACATTGGGTTCTCCATTTCTGCTAGATGTCCGGTGACACAGGCGTCGAGGTACTCAAAAAGATCAGCGTTCATTCGTACAAGTATCGGTTGAAGTTCCGGATCTCCAAATCTGACGTTAAACTCCAGTACTTCAGGCCGGCCTCCCGAGATCATGAGTCCCAAGTAGAGGACCCCTTTGAACTCTACGTTCTCCTCTCTCATCCCGTCGATGAATCGCTCAACTATCTCTCTCTGAATCTCTTCTTCCACATCCTCTGTGATGACCGGAGCTGGAGAGTATGCCCCCATACCTCCAGTGTTGGGGCCCCTATCACCATCGAAGATGGCCTTGTGATCCTGAGAGGAGGCGAGAGGAACACATTTCCGTGCCTCCGTGTCAACGATAGCAATGTAGGAAGCCTCTTCACCCTCCAACAGATCCTCGATCACTATGCGCTCTCCGCTAGATCCGAACCTCTTCTTCAGCATCATGTCGTCAATCGCTTTCAGTGCTTCATCCTCGGTACGACAAACAACGACACCTTTTCCTGCTGTGAGCCCGTCGGCCTTGACCACAGCCGGAGCGCCTCTCTTCTTCACATAGTCTTCCGCGGCTGTCGACTCCCTAAAGACTTGGAACTCTGATGTTAGGATGCCATGTCGCTTCATGAACTGCTTCGCCCAAATCTTGCTGCTCTCAGCTTTCGCAGCTTCCTTGCTCACTCCGAATATCCTCAAGTCCTTCGAAAGGAACGTGTCCGCGATGCCTTTCGAAAGGGGGTCTTCCGGTCCGACGACTGTGAAGCATCTGTTCTCGTGAGCGAATCTTGCCAGGCCATCAAAGTCCGCAGTGTCTACGGGAACTCTGTTAGGAGTTCCGCCATTGCCAGGGGCGCAAAATACTTTGCCCACGTGTCTACTCTGTTGTAGCTTCCATGCCAGCGCATGTTCTCTTCCACCTGATCCTACGACAAGCACATTAGTCACGGTCATGAGGGAAGTTCTCTCTCCCAGTATCTGCGTCTATCAGCTTCCCCTAGTCTATTCCTCATGCTATCCGCTATCTTCTGTGCCAGTGGAGTCGGATACTCTCCCGTAAGGCAAGCCATACAGAGTTCGTTCCTATCGAACCCCAAGGCACTCACCAAGCCATCAATCGTTTGATAACAGATCCGATCAGCGCTCAGAGTCCTCCCTATCTCCGGGATGGTCTTCTTTGCTGCAATCAGTTCCTCGTGAGTGGAGATATCTATTCCGTAGAAGCAGGGAGAGATTATGGGTGGGCACGTGACCCAGAACTCAACACTCTCAGGCCTCGCAGCCCTAACCAAGTTCACGATTTTCCGAGAGGTTGTTCCCCTCACAATGCTGTCGTCCACAAGTATCACTTTCCTATCCTTGAGAATCGACTTGACCGGGTTCAACTTCAGAGCGACCGCCCCTTCTCTCCGACCTTGTCCAGGCATAATGAAGGTTCGACCAACATAGCGGTTCTTGATCAATCCTTCTGCAATCTCTATTCCGGTCATTCTCGCAATGCCTTCCGCTGCCGGCCGAGCAGTATCAGGAATAGGCACTATCACATCTGCATCAGTTTCATAGGTCGCTGCGAGTTCCTCTCCAAGTCTGATGCGGATCTGATACACTTCTCCACCGTCTATCACGGAGTCAGGCCTGCTGAAGTAGACGTATTCGAACATGCAGTGTGCTGTGTGCTTGCAGGGAGACACGATCTTTCTCTGAACTTCTCCGCTAGAGTTGACAACGATCATTTCTCCAGGTTTGACGTCTGAGATGAGTTCCGCGCCAGCTGCGTCGAGGCCTACACTCTCTGAGGCGAAGAAGACGGTGTCTTTCTTCCTCCCTTGGCATAGAGGCCTGAAACCGACTGGATCTCTAAAAGCAACAAGCTCCTTCTCGCCAGTAATCGCTACTGCAGAGTAGGCTCCTTCAAGAGTTGTCATACATCTTGAGACTGCCTTCTCCAGATCTTTGGTTTCGGACAGTTCTTTGACCAAGTATCCAAGTATGACTTCGGCGTCGCAGTCTGACCCAAGAAATCTCTCCTGTCTTATGAGCTCCTGTCGCAGATTGACGTAGTTAACCAAGTTTCCGTTGTGGCAAAGTGCTACTCCTCCTTTAGGATAGTGTAGAAAGAACGGTTGGAGGGAATTTTCGACGAGTTGCTGTAGGTGAATGTCCTGCTGGTTGCAGTCTAGAGGTGACGCCCCTGTTGTGACGTATCTGACATGACCTATCCCGCATTTTCCAGTGAGAAATCGATAGCTTTCAAGTTCGCCAAGGAGGCCAAGTGCCTTACGGTGGTGGAACTTTGTTCCGTCGAATGTAAATATGCCGTTTCCTTCTTGTCCTCTGTGTTGAAGTGCAAGCAAGGCGTACCATAGATCGCTGGCTACTTCATTCGTCGCGCTATGTGCGGCGATGACTCCGCATGCTTCTCTTGGTTTACTCATGCACATCACTTCGAGAGGACGAAACCTCAGATTGCTTCTGCTGCGTCGGGCGTTCTGCTGAAGGAGGTCAGCTCCGTCCCTCTCTCGCATTGTCATCTAAAAATACTTTGTCGATTGTTCCGTGCATTGATTTGGCCGTGTCTATGTTCTTGTGACTGATATTGGCCATGCTTCATATACCTCTCACGCTGTTGACTGTATCATCCGCTAGGAAGTGGTTCAGTTATGAGCAAGGTTGAGATTGGCCAGACAGTAGTTGATCGCCTTCTCCGATACGTGAAGTATGATACTCAGTCTGCTGAAGGCTCGAAGACCTATCCAAGCACTGAGAAACAGAAGGATTTGGGAAAGCATTTGGTCGAGGAACTGAAGGAACTAGGTCTCAAAGACGCGTCCATGGATAAGTGCGGCTATGTTACGGCCACGTTGAATGCAAACATCAAGCGGGCCGTTCCGGCCATAGGTCTCCTCGCCCACATGGATACCTCGCCAGAGATCTCTGGAAAAGATGTCAAGCCTCACATCCACAAGAACTACTCTGGTGGAGACATTGTTCTTCTAGGAGATAAGACCAAAGTCATTCGGCCATCTGAGAGCCCGGAGCTGGCAAAGAAGGCGGGTCATGACATAATCACTTCTGACGGGACAGCCCTTCTGGGTGCGGATAACAAAGCAGGCATAGCAGAGATAATGGATGCAGTTCACTATCTCGTCAACCATCCGGAAGTTGAGCACGGAACCATCAAGGTGGCGTTCACTCCTGACGAGGAGGTGGGGACGGGGGTGAAGTACTTCGATGTGAAGCAGTTTGGAGCGCAATACGCCTACACGATGGATGGAGAGACTCTTGGCGAAGTTGAGAACGAGACGTTTTGTGCGGACTCCGTGCGGATTACATTTCAAGGTGTGCTATTTCACCCGGGCTATGCCAAAGGCAAATTAGTCAACTCAGTCAAGATAGCATCGGCCTTCGTGGACAAGCTTCCAAAAGATAGGATGTCGCCTGAAACGACGGAGAAGATGGAGGGATATGTTCACCCCAATGGTATCGAAGGCTCAGTGGAGAACACAACTGTCAAATTCATCATCCGGGATTTTCGAGAGGAAGGCCTCAAGGAGAAAGAGACGTATCTGAAAGCTTTGGCGGAGGAAACGGTGAAGGACTTCCCGCGATCAAGCTTCAAATTTGAGGTCGAGGAATCCTAC
>Ga0315289_10003985_pt1 | contig 22181 bp, 18 predicted proteins | sample YL17G11_40_MG_FD_203452 | JGI IMG/M metagenome (GOLD analysis project Ga0315289, IMG submission 203452) | Sediment microbial communities from Yellowstone Lake, YNP, Wyoming, USA - YL17G11_40 | ecosystem: Environmental > Aquatic > Freshwater > Lake > Sediment | place: USA: Wyoming | collected... | reverse complement strand
TTAATCGATGGTGATTTTATTTATCAACAGAGTATTATCAATGAACTTTTTTACCTCTTCAGACACATTGCCACACAAGAAGTCGCCTATAACACACTCCTACTCAAGAGAAGAAAACAGTATCATAGAAAAATCGGCGAATGTCTGGAAGATATCTATCCTGAGGATATTGAGGAAAATTACGAAATCTTAGCGCATCATTATTATCATTCCGATAACGACCAGAAAGCCGCTTATTATCTCGATAAAGCATCTGATAAATATGAAATGCTCTATGCAAACGAAGCCCTCATTGATACAGTCAACAAACTGATTGAAGTCATTGATAAAAGACTTAAATGTCCTGATGAATATAAAGAACCAAAGGTGAATGCCTATATCAAATTGGGAAGAGTAAAAAAACTCATCGGTAAATATGATGAATCAATAGCTGATTATTCCACTGTTATAGAATTAGCCCAGGAATATGACTTTAAACGTCTCGAAGCTATTGCTCATAGAAACATCGCTGATTTATACAGGATAAAAGGGCATTTCGAGCAAGCCTTCGAGCATCTGAAAACCGCATCCGGATTATTCGGCAACCTTAAAGATGATGGTGAAGAATTAACCTGTCAGAACAGCTTGGGCGTAGTATTTCAGGCAAAAGGTGATTATGAAAAATCAATCGATTATTTCAATGAAGGAATAAAACTCGCTGAAAAGAAAGGAAATCTTTCTGCAAAAGCTAATGCCACAAACAACATTGGTATCTCCTATCAGTATTTAGGAGACTATGAAAATGCGATAAAATACTTTGAGCTCACAAATGATATGATGATTGAACTCGATAATAGAAAAGGAACAATCGCCACTCTTACAAATATCGGAATCTGTCTTGAGCGATTAGGTGAATTTGAGAATTCTCTCAAAAGATATGCAAAATCACTTCAAATCGCTGAGGACATCGGCTTCAAATACGCTATAGTGGCGAATCTCCTCAATATGGGTCAATGTCATCAATATTTAGGAGACCAGCAAAATGCTATAAAATTCTTCAACAAAGTAATAAAACTATCAAAAGAAGATGGTGATTTAGCCTCAGAATCTATGGCTTATGGTAATCTCGCCAAATCCTTTATCTATACTGGAAATGATGTAGAAGCCTCTAACTCAATCCAAAAAGGTAAAGAGTTAGCCGAAAAAAGTAATTATTATATCTCATTAATTAATGTGAAGCTTGCGAAATTGATGTATCAAATAAAAAAGGAAGATTACAAATCAGCGATGACATTAGCAGAGGATACAATCAAACAAATTGAAGAAAAAAATGATAAGGATAATGCCCCGATAGCATATAGGCTCTATGCCAATGCCCTAAACGGACTGAGACTATACGATAAAGCCTTGAACCAAATCGACAAAGCCATAGAAATCGCCAACGAAGACAAATACCCGAGAGAACTTGCCTGGGATCTAATGGTAAAGGGAACCATTCTCGAAAATCTGAAAAATAAAGAACAGGCAAAACTCGCCACCACCGAAGCCAAACAAATCGCTACAACACTGAAAGATAAAACACTCTTGTCAATTTTATCATAAAAATTTCTCTCTTTTGTAGGGAACGGTCGCGACCGTTCCCTACTCCCCTACATTCACCAATCACATATCTTATAAACTTATATATCTTTAAACCTATAACTTTAAATCTTAAACCATTTTAATTATTCCCAACATTTTTCTATCCTTTCCCCCAACCTTTTTGTTACACTTGTCTCATATAATATATGAAAGAAAAATTAATGGAACATTCCGAGTCATCGGTAGAAAAACTAAATTTCTTTCAAGATGGAGATGAAAGCCTCTGGCAGTCAATCATCGCAGAGTATGTTCAATGGCTTTACAACTTATCCTTGAGAATTGTGAGACATTCAAATGACGCTGAAGACGTTGTTCAGGAAACTTTTCTCCAGGCATTTCGTGCACGAAAACAATTGAAGGATTACAACAGTCTGCAAGGCTGGTTAAGACAAATTTGTTTGAGACTGTGTTTGCGAAAATCAAGGTTCAGCAAAACAGTTTCGCTTCAAGAAGTTGAGACATTTATACCCGATGAAAAAGCAGAATCAATCACAGAATCTGTTGCATCAAAGGAAGAATTAGGAATAGTATTAGATGGGCTTTCAAAACTTTCTCAACGGCAACGTGCCTGTCTCACTTTATCAGTCTTTGAAGACCTTTCGATAGAGGAAATTTCTCAATCGCTGGGAATAAGTAATGGTGCTGTGAAACGATACATTTATGAAGCACGACAGGCTCTTAAAAAATTTTTGAAATGTGGAGTGCGGTAGCTCGTTACCGCTTTTTATGGAGTCAATCAATGATATTAACCGCAAAGGTCGCAAAGAAGGCGCAAAGACCTCAAAGAATTTTTTATTTGTGGTTTATCTCTGTGTCCTCTGTGGCTAATAATACATAGGAGAATCTGGTAATAATGAAAAATAACTTAGATGAAAAGATAAAAAAAGCTCTTGGTTCACCTCACAAATTAGACATCGATAAATTCTCCGTGCGGGTGATGGAAAAAATTAAAGAGGAAAAAAGAAGAGAAGAAAAACATCCTTTACTCTGGAGTTTATTCTCACCAATTCGGTCTTATCTAATAATAAAACAAAGACAATTACTCAGGATTTCCTATGCTTTCACAACGATTATTGTTGTTGCTATATTATTGGTTATATTTTTCAAAGAAGTCAAAAAAGAATCCACAATTTATGTGGCATCAAATGGAAAAAATACAATTCAGCCAACCCCTGCATCCCAAAATTTAAATCATATTCTTCTCAGCACAGATGCAGACACAATCCTTCTTACTGGTAAACAACATTTAATCTCAAACGATCCGTTACTACGTCCACATTCAGCCTGGGCACAAAATACCTTAAATAAATCATTATCTTTAAACAATTCTTAAAGAAAAATGTAGTGCGACATTTATGTCGCAGGGTAGTGCAAAATAAATCTCGCACTACAACATTAAAGAAAGGAGAAAAATTTTTATGGTAAGAACAGGCAAAAAAACGCTTCTTGGATATTTAGTAATCCTCTTAATTTTCTTTTTGGCAACTGCAACAATCAGTCTTGCTCAAGTTCCAACAATTAAAACCACACAGCCTCGTCAGATTCTCGTGAATCCTGATTTCTCGCTTCCTCTTGATGCGAATCAAAATCCGCCAGGATGGTTTCGAGCAATGATTCCGAACAACACAATTGATTTAAAAGCTGGTGTATCGAAAGACAATGAGGGACCATTTTTATTCCTTGAACAAAAAGGCGTTAAAGCAATGCTATTCAACAACTGGGCACAGCGAATTGAAAATCCTCCTATCGGTGCAAAAGTTCAGCTCGAAGCCTTAGTCTCTACAGAAAATGCTGGCGACAAAGGTGCTGTGATTATGGTTATGTTCTTCAAAGAAAACGGAGATGTCCTGGGTGCCGCATCATCTGAAGGGAAAGTAGATTTAACTGGTACGAAACCCTGGACAAAGATAACTCTTGATGCGAATGTCCCCACAGGATGCAATGTGGCAATCGTTCGACTCGGTTTGAGTCAAAGCGCTGGAAAACTTAAAGCCCGATACGCAAAACTTTTCATTCTCGAGGAAGGAAAACAACAGATTATTACAACGGCTCCATCCAAACCCGAAAGTTGGACTGCAGGATTAGAACTGCTCGCTAACGGTAACTTTGAGGAAACTGTCTCCGCAGATTCGCCTACAGGCTGGTTTCGCGCAATGATGCCAAATTTGGCTATCGACCATAAAGCTGGAACCGAAGAATTGCCCAATCACGGAAAAGTTGCATTCATTGAGCAGAAAGGAACAAAAGCCTCTGTAATAAACAACTGGGCTCAACGACTTGAAGTAATTCCTGTTGGAGCAAGACTGAAACTTACTGCGGATGTCAAAACACAAAACGTTCCCGAAAATACGGGTGTGATTATGATACAATGCTGGGACACAAAATCCAGTGCTGAAGGAAAGCTCCTTGCTGCCGCAACATCTCAAAGTTCTCAACCTATTGGAGGAACACAAGATTGGAAAACTATCTCGATGGAAATCACCGTCCCCGACAAAACTGATGCTATAATTGTTAGGTGCGGTTTATCTCAATCAGGAAAAATCTGGTTTGATAATGTCTCATTGAAAATTATTTCACCACCACCATCTAAACTAAGTTCTCAATATTCTACTACAGGATTTGAAGTTACCGATGAGTCATTAAAACAATTAGACAAAATTAAACAACTAAGTGAAAAGCTCGTCCAGCTCTCCGAGAGAGAGCTGGATGAGAACGTTCAAGTCCGAAAAGAAATTTACGCCCTCGGTAATGGTCAATATCAAGTTGTTCTCTCTTTCATTTTAAATCAGCCTTAATTCGGACAAATGTTATTTTAAAAATAAGTTTTATCCCACCAAATTAAAATTTCTGGAAAATCAGATTACTCGTCCATTTACCTTATTACAACTTCGGTTCAATCTTTAGTTTTTAAAAAAATGTAACGCGAGCTTTAGCTCGCACATCGTTGCGACATAAATGTCGCGTTACAGTTTCTCTGTGGTTAATATATCTAATTTATCTTGCAAATATATTGACATTTAGTCTATTATATTGGGATATAAAGTGAAAAAGTACTCTATCATTCTGGAGAAATAGAAATGCACCAGAAAAATCCCCTGATAAAACTCTTCCCGATATTTATCATATTCTTCATTCAACTAATGTCTTTTTCAACCCCATTCGACATTGATTTAAAATTCAAAACTCCAGAACTTCAAATAATTGGCTCTAAAGCTTATGATTATGCAGGATACTCACTCGCCTCTGCTGATATTAATAATGATGGCTATGCAGACATTGTCATAGGTGCTGAGGGAGCCGATGCTTTTGGTGTTATAAACGCAGGGGTGGTCTACATAATCTATGGCTCTAATTCAATAGAAGGAGTAATTGATTTAGCAAACTATTCTGGCACAATGACTAAAATTTATGGTCCAAAAGAATCCGCTCTTCTGGGCTACTCCTTATGTGTTGGTGACGTGAATGATGATTATTACAACGATATTATTATCGGAGCAAAAGGAGCTGATGAGGTATATATTATTTACGGTAGCTCTGATCTCAGCCTTATTAAAACAATAAATCTTCTATCTACTACTTATCCCTATACAAAAATTATTAGTAATTTAATCGGTAGTCAATTTGGTTTTTCTCTCGCTTGTGGTGATGTTAATAATGATATGTATGACGATGTAATTGTTGGGGCTCCCTTAACGGGTGCGGAATATACGAATATTGGAGAAACATACATCATCTACGGAAACCTTAGTTTGCCTGATGTTATTCAGTTATCATCAACAACAGTTCCAATAACTGTAATTTCTGGTCCATCATACTATTCTAAATCGGGATTTGCTGTAGCCTGTGGAAAAATGAATGCTGACTATTATGACGATGTCTTAATCGGTGCTCCCTTCGCTGATACTTACAATGGCTCAAAAACAGGTCAGGTCTTCATAGTTAACGGGTCAAGTGCTATGCCAGATTACATTGACCTTGCTAAAAGCGGTTACAATAGTAGATTCACAGGTGCCGATCCTGGCGATAATTTTGGCTATTCCTTAGCCACTGGTTTTGTTACAGGATTCAATCCATATTTTTGGGAAGAAGATATACTGTTCGGCGCTCCTGGCATTGATTCAACCAATTCCGAATTCTATGGAATGGTCTATCTGTTCTTCGGCGGTAGTTTACCCACAGATATGGATATGAGATACTTTACTTCTTATCAAGGTGTGATGATTACAGCTGCGGAGGATTTCGATAAAAAACTGGGGCAAACATTAGCTGTAGGAAACATTAACGCTGATATGTACGAGGATATCTTGATTGGTGATAGAAATGCATCACCATTTTATCGATCTCAGGCAGGAGCTGTCCATCTTGTTTTCGGTAGAAGTTCCTTCCCATCTAATCTCGGATTAGGGTATAGAAGCAATACAGAACGGGCAATATTCGGTGAACACACTCAAGATTATCTCGGCGATGCTGTTGCCTGGGGTGACATTAATAGTGATGGATTAGATGAGGCAATCTGCGGTGCTACAGGATTTGATAAAAATATCTCACTACGAGTTGGCAAAACTTATGTGATTTCGTTTGACCCACCCCAAATAACAAGAGCAATTTTCTGCGATAATATTAATCCAAATAATATCCCCGACCCTAATGAACTCATCATCCTTCAATTTAATCAGATAATCCAAATGGGAGGCGCTACTCCTCCAACAACTATTTTACCGCAGGATTTTTATCTCACCGGCAGTGCCTCATTGGGAACAAGTTCTGCAATGATGAGAAATCCTAATAATCCAACTCAGGTTATAATTATTCTTGGACAAAGCGCACAAGGAATCACGATTCCGGGCAACGCCACAGGAATTGATATTGGAGCGGGTATACGCGAAGGTCTTATTTACAATCCATTTACATCGATTGATGCCCAAGATGGTGGCATTCCCGATGAAAACGATACCGCCATAGACATTAAATTCACGTTTACACCCAGAACAATTTTTATAAACGCTCTAATTGGCGGGACTGTAAACCTCATTCAGAGTAATGATAATGCTTATTCAAAACATAAATTATATATTCCTCCTAATGCCCTTTCTCAAAATATGAATTTCTCTATCACAAATCCTTCTTATCCATCAAATGATGTTGGTCTTCCGACGGGAGTCAGGTTCATTGCTTCTAATCCTAAACCACAAGGTATCCAGAATGAAACTCTAAACTTTCTTAAACCTGCAACTTTAACCGTCGAATATAACCCGGATATGGTTAATACTCAATATGGATATATGGAAAAATACGTAAGGATTTTTGAATTAAAAGAACCGACTCCTGGTCTATACCAATGGATTCTTGTACCTGGTTACCAAAGTGTTAATTTCTATAATAGCACTGTTTCGGTTCAAATAAACTCCTTATCTGAATGGCAAGCTCCTGAAAATGGAACAGGAGGAACTTATGGCACTCTTCCAGTTGTGGTGGTTGATGAAAACAGTATGTCAATAAAAACAGGTGGAAGCTCACCAAATCCCCCAAAATTAACATTTGTTGAAGCAAGTGGTCCAACACTTCAACCTGGAATTACTGGCGCTTATACCTTACATATCATTGAATTTCCAGGTTATGTTCAATGCGAGCCAAGTGACCCATTAGGAATCACAGTAAAAATTCGTCAAGCGACTCTTTTAGAGAGAGTGGGTTTTCAGAGTGGTTATACTTATTTTCCAAACCAGAGCGGTGCTGTTTTTACAGTTGAAACAAAGGATTACTCTGGCTCATTTGTTGCCTTCAGTTCGCCAATTAATATGACCGTTCAGTATTTAGTAGACCCATCACCAGACAGAACAGATGTAATCGATTTTAATAATGTCCGTGGAGAAGAAAATCAGATGCGAATATGCAAATCAACCACAGCAAACCCACCTAATTACAGTTTTGTAGGCGGGACTCAAACTGTTGATAGAATAACACACAAGGTAAGCATAAACAATCTTTCTGATTTAACAGATGCAGATGGAGTATGTATGTATGGTGCCGTAGTTGATAAAAACATTCAACCATCTTTCGTCGCAAATAATTGGGAACTATTTGAATAAAAATTTAATGTAGAGGATAGGCATACCTGTCCCCTACAAATGTGTTAAACATTTTTAATGTCAATTCCGATAATAAATAAGTAGAGACGCAATGCATTGCGTCTCTACTTATTTTTCGTGTTCTTCGTGCTTTCGTGGTTAAAGAATCTTTTCGTAACTCCTTTGCCAGCACAATTCATTTGTAGCGCCGGCATCTTGCCGGCTATTCTCTTGCCGACGAGACGTCGACGTTACAAGGGAGGATTAAGATGAAACGGGAAACATTAGCATTTACTTTGATAGAATTACTCATCGTTGTTGCGATAATTGCGATTTTAGCGGCGATAGCTGTGCCAAACTTCCTTGAAGCTCAGACTCGCACAAAGGTCTCACGAGTCAAATCCGATTTACGCACCATTACTACCGCCTTAGAATCTTATGATGCAGTAAACAATGATTACCCACCTAATGATGGAGTATTTTTCGTAACACCAACTCTTTTGACCACACCGATTTCATTTCTTACGTCAAGACCTATTGACCCTTTCACCATTGGAATCGAAGACCCCATCCGCAGAGGAATTCCTTATAGAAGCGATGAAGGTCAGCACTTTACCTACTGGCGAATCGTTACAATTGAAGCCTATAGTTCTGTTCGTGACACAGTTGTCCAGGTGGATTTTGATGCAGGCGGTAATCGTGGGGCATTGAAAAAGTATGGAAAATGGTATCAAAACTCAATTGGTCCGGATGGTTATTTATATGATATAAGTGCAGGGGAAGGAGGAAGTGGTGTTTTACCAACACCAGGATTTCTCCCTTGGGGATACTCATTTGATGTCCCTTATGATGCCACAAACGGAACTCAAAGCTTCGGCAACATCATCCGAACACAATTGACCGCTGAAGGAACTATGCCGTATACGCCGTAGTATTAACATAATTGGATAAATGATTATTAATTATATTGAAATCTCACGGCCTACTTTTTAGAGTTCTTTACTTAAATCTTTTACTTAAAATACCGATATTTAGTAAAAGCTAACTTCTTAAGATGCAACGCGTTACGACATTCTTTTTACTAAATTTCTTATATTTCTTTTACTAATTTATTACTAAATACTTCTCTTTTATTCGCTTAGATAATATTACTTAATTAAGAAGTTAATACCCATTTAGAACCTTTCTTTGAACCAATATTTTTTATCAGGTATAATTTCCCAGACATTTCATTAAGCAAGTAATTTATTTTTCTCTTCTTTTGTTCTTCTGTTAAAATGTCTGGTAATTTATTTAGGATTAGATCATCAATTTCCCTTCTGGATGCAGAATTATTTTTCTTAATAAAATTATAAATCATATCTTGGTAATATTTCTTATCAAATCCTCTGTATTTGATGTATTTCGCTTTTTCTCCCGTAATAGAAGCAATTTTAGAAGAAACAAATAAGTTGGGGTATCTTCCCTCAACGAGTCTTTTTGACTTTAAAAGTCTATGCGCGTCTTTAGAAATCTTAATATTCTTTTGAACCTTATCGAGTAATATTACTGTAAACAAATCCAAATCAGTCTTTTCAATTAACAAACGAGTGTAATTTACATTTAATATCTTACCTTGTATCCTTACAATTACTTTTTCTGGTTGCGTCAAATCATAATCAGGCATGGGGAAAAACCTTTGCTTTTGCTTTTGAAACATCTTTTTTATTCCGTTTCCAATAGTATCAATCATATTCAGATTAACCATCGCCTGAGCGAGAAAACTGTTTCGATAGAATTCGGGGGGCCAATCCATACGTATAACTGTTTCGACATCTCCAGGAATAAAAAGTCCCACATTGGTAAATATCAATTCATCTGGATTTTCTACAACATAAATTCTACCTCTTAATTCATAGTCTTGATGAGCAACACAATTATGTAAAGCTTCACGAATTACCCATGGATCATATTGGTTTATTTCAATAGGGAATAACAAACCATCAGGAAGATGGCGATATCTAAGGTTACGAACTCTTGCAAATAAACGTTCAACATTTAAAATAAAAGGAGGTCCAAAGTGTTTATAATCTTTTTCAACCTTATGTTCATCTTTTAGTATCCAACTTATTTGAGCCACATATGGTGATAAGAAATGAGAAGACTCTTCCTTGCCTAAGAGTATTATAGCAGTTCTTGTAATTTTATTTTGAATTGTTACTTTTGCCTTATTCAAAAAAGTCGTATCATCCCATGAATTTACTTCATCAATAAGATTTGAATATTTAGTTTTATATTCTGCTCTTGCCCTATTAATCGCTTCTTTATCAAGATCATCAATTGTAGCGCCTTCACAAATCTGGGCTGACCAGTCATATTCGGTATGTTTTTTCCAAATTTTCCGTTCTTTCTCTGGATGGTCTGCCAATTTCTTTGTGTAAGAGCCAACTCTAATATAGGCAACACCACGGAACTTTACAGGTGTATTGTTTGTGGCATCTATTTCAAACAAGACAATCTGTTTACCACTGTACTGAAATTCGTAAATCATAACATCAATCTTCGGATTTAATTGCGTTGCTATCCAGTTTTCTAATTCTTCATTGCCGACCTTTTCCTGTTTGGGTTTAAAGCGTGTACCTATAATATTGTGTGTTTCATTCTCAATCCCAAAGACGAGATAGCCCTTTACCTTATTATGCAAACAAGCAGAGCTGGATAACGCAGAAATATGCTTACCTATTTCCTGAGGATAGTAATAGTTGACCTTAAACTCAACCCATTCAGTTTCTTTTGGTAGAGTTTTAAGTTCGTTTAATTTTTTCTCTAATTCGTCTAGGGTCATCTTTTTTATTTCCTTAATCCATTAAGCCATTCTTATAATTATATCAAATTAGCATTAACATATTAGAGAATTGTTTCTTTAGATAACTAAAAATGTCAAGATAATCAAGACTTTCTTATCATACAATAACTTTTTCTCATTAATTATTATTACCAGTCAATTCCAGGAATAAATCCTCCAAATTCCCCTGAGCAGTGGTTTGGGAGCGGAGTTGGGTAAGTGTGCCATCAAAAATTAATTGTCCTTCTTTGATGATTCCAATTCTATCGGCTAATTCTTCTGCTATCGAAAGTGTGTGGGTTGATAGGAACACCGTCTTACCGTTCTTTGCCTCATTCTTAAGAAGATTCTTAACAAGTCTTGCGCTCTGTGGGTCAAGTCCTACCATCGGTTCATCTATTATTATGACCTCTGGATTATGAATCAGAGCGGCTGTGAAGACGAGTTTTTGTCTCATTCCATGCGAATAATTTTCCACCAACACATCAACGTTTTCTGTCAAATCAAAGAGCTTGAAATAATACATCATCTTTTCTTCTCTATGATTTTTCCCGATCTCATATAAATCACAAATAAAGTTTATGAACTCTCGTCCTGTAAGTTTTTCATAAACATAAGGCTGGTCGGGAATATAACCAATGACCTGCTTTGCCTTGAGATAGTCTTTCTGCACATCAAAATTATTGATGTAAACAGCACCTTTCGTAGGTCTTAAAAGTCCCGTCATTACCTTTATGGTAGTGGTTTTCCCAGCCCCATTCGGACCAAGAAATGTGAACAGCTCTCCCCTATTAATATGTAAAGTTAAATCCTTTACTGCTGTTAAATCGCCGTATTTCTTAGTTAGATTTTCTATTCTTATCATTATAAATCCTTATACAGAGCTACGATATTAGGCGAGGTCACGTGACCTCACTTTCAGTAGTGGTCGCATTTTCTTGTCATGCTGAACTTGTTTCAGCATCTAATGAGATTCCGAAACAAGTTCGGAATGACATTGCCTCCACATAAGAATTTGTGGACAATAATTTTTGAAAATTTATTATGTCCCAATTTTGTGCGAGATAAATCTCGCACTACAACTGATTTTCTTTTAACTTGGACAATTTCGTCATCAATTGTGGATATTTTGAACTAATATAATCTGTCGTTGTTGTTTCAATATAAAGTTCCGAAAGTAATTCCCCACGCAAAAAATTTCCATCTTTATCAAACCATTCATAGGTCTTTACTTCATCCGAAGAAAACTCAACTTTGGTCGCAACTACTTCCTTATCTTGAAATTTTATCACTTCATCATCAAGAATTTTTACCTCAATAACCGATTTATTTAATCCAATATTCGAACTAAATAATCCCTGAATCGGATTAGAAACAGGTATAGTATAAACCTTACCCTTCTCTAAGTTCAAGTTTTTAAGAACAAACGGTCTCACCGCATCCACAAGGGATATATCACGATTTATATCAATATATCCCTTATCTTCTTTAGCCCCATCGGAATAAGAATATCTCACCTTTCCCTTTTCTATAAAGCCTTTCAGGGATATTTTAACGCCAGCAAAGTTCCCTGAAAAGTCGAAATTCTTCAGCTCAAAATTCTCACCAAGATCAGATTTGAAACTTAAACTCACATCTGCAATAAAATGCGAAATTGGCATAGTCAGCACCATCTCGGTAACAATTTTGTATCCTGTACCTATCTTAAAAATTTTATTCTCACACACACCCGCCTTTCTATCCCCGTAAATTATCAGATACCAATCATCTCTATCCTTCCATTCTTTCGCAATATTAGAAAGATTCACTTCCCTCTCAACAATGCTTTTCTTCTCAATCCAGATTTTCCTGACAAAAAGTCCTACCATTATAAGCCAGAATAGAACTATTATATACGGGACAAGCTTGCCTAATTTCTTCATCTTTTTCACAAACAAAACTTAAAAATTGAAAATACTATTTAACCATGAAGAACACGAAAAGCACGAAGAAAGAATAATAGAACACAGATAACGCGGATTAAAAACCGATTAACACAGATTTAATTTAAGAATAAATCTGTGTAAATTTGTAGTTACCCGCGTTAATCAATGTTCAAATATTTTATAATTTAATTTTCGTGTTTTTTCGTGGTTAATTCCTTTTTATTCTTCGAACCTTCTTTGTAACCTTTGGTGTTTACATAGAATTTTTTGCTGCATTTACCAATGCTTGAAACAAGGCAAAGTGATGTTTGTATTTACAGATTGTTTCTGGATGCCATTGAACTCCCAGCAAAAAATTTTTCTTATTATTCTCAATTCCTTCAATAATTCCATCAGGGGAAATCGCATTAATCCTGAATCCTTTTCCAACATCCTTAATACTTTGATGATGCGAACTATTTACCTTTATCTCATCACTTTTTAATATTTTATGTAACAATGTCCCTTTAGTAATTTTTACTGTATGAGCAAACTTTCCTATGTTACCAAAACTGTGCTTGATTTCAGTATTAATCATTGTCGGAATATCTTGAATCAATGTTCCCCCTGAAACCACATTAAGAAGCTGCACCCCAAGACATATAGCAAGAATAGGTTTATTCATACTAATAGCCAATTTCGCTAATTGCATATCAAAAATGTTCCTATCTTTCAGTAAAAGTTTCATATTCTTATGTTTTTTCTGACGGTAAAATTTCGGGTCAATATCATGCCCACCAATGAATAGCACCCCGTCAACTATTTCTAAAACTCTCCTTATATCTTGCTGATTTTCCAAAATTGGAATAAGAATAGGGACACCCCCTGCTGATTTAATTGCATCATAATAATCGGCACCGATTCTCGTTTTTTTCTTCTTATCCTCCTCCGAAATAAACAAGGCACAATTCATTCCAATAATCGGTTTCATCTTTATCTCCTTTTGTAACAAGAGATTATAAATTTTAAAAAATTATTGTCCACAAATCAAGTGTTCTGTATTACTACAAATCTTTACCCCTCACCTCAATCCTTTCCCCAGAGGGGAGAGGGAAGGGTGAGGAGCATATTTATTATCTATGGACAGTAATTTCTGAAATTTTATAATGTCGCATTACAGCTATAAAAATATTCCAATGCTATTTAGATTTGAAGGCTCGAAAAGTCAAGGTTAGTTTATAGAAAGGTGTTAATATTATCCTAACTTTTTTGTTGATTATACATTTTATTTATATAATAATATATTGCCACATAATATAAAATTGGAAAATTGAGAAGAGTGTATCTAACTAATTTAAATCAAAAAATTACTCTAAAAGCCATTTTCAACTAATGAGCTAAATGCACGGGAGAGTATGTATGGCGAAGATATTAGTCGTTGACGATAATGAGATTTCAAGAAAATGGTTTAAATCTCTTTTCGGTCGCCATCACAGTATTCTCATCGCTTCTGATGGAATAGAAGCTATCAAAATAACCCTTGCAGAAAAACCCAATGTTATTTTCCTTGATACCTATATGCCAAGAATGAATGGTTATCAAGCCTGCCAAATTATCAAGCAAAATCCTAATGTAAGCAAGATACCAATCATTTTTCTCTGTGACAAACCAAAAGAGGTTGAAAAACATTTAGCTGATAAAATGGGGGCATTCGATTGTTTACCAAGACCTTTAGATGAAAAAATTGTTAGTGACTCCCTTAAACGAGCTTTAGAATCGATAAAGGATAATATTTTTGAAATGGCTATAGAATTAGACCAACTTCATCCCGATTTAACTCAATTCAAACAGAAATATCATTTCTCAGATGCCCTGATGAATTTTATAAAAAATTATATTAACTCCGAGCATAAGCTGCAAATAATAATGTTCTTTTATGAAAACAAGCGGAGCCATTTTTCCTGCTGGGACATTTCTGAAAAGCTTCATCTCGATATGTTCCATGTCAGAAAAGTCCTCGACGATTTCGTCAAAGAAAAAATAATTGATAGAACTTCTCTTGATATAAACAAGTATCATTACAAACCAGAATCTTATTTACTTGTTGATATTGAAGAGTTACATAAAGAATATAGTCACTCTGGTGAGAAACAAATCGCTCTGAAAAATATTTCAAACTTCCATTCCAAAGAATTTACTTAAACTCCCCTTGATATTTTTACTTATCAACACTAATCACCGTCAAAGTTAAACTCAAAAAAATCACCCTACCCTTATTTAACAAAATAATTATATTGAATTTTGTAATAACCATATATAACATCCTTAATCGTCTTATTATAATAATAGGCTGGTGGAAAATGGATAATGATTACGGCATAGTGATTGATTTGATAGGCAACAGGGCAAGGGTGCGTGTGGAAATGACTGCTGCCTGTAAACACTGCAAGAGCGCATCCATTTGCATACCAGAAGGTGGGATGACGAAATGCCTTACTGCCATTGCACCCGAATGGGTAAAAGTCGGGCAAAAAGTTAAATTGGAATTGCCATCCTCTTCTCAACTTTTTGCAAACTTCCTTGTATATATAGTTCCCCTTGGAGATATGTTCATCGGGGCAATATTGGGATATTTCCTTGGCAAAAAATATTTTCCTAATCAAGACCCTCAGCAAATTGCGGCTGGTCTCGGCTTTTTATTTTTGATTCTCTCATTTGCTGTTATGCGGATATTAAATTCATATTTTGAAAAAAGCGGAATGTTTATGCCTAAAATTGTTGAAGTAGTTAAAGAAAACTCTAAAACCAATTTTTGAACATTAAACTGAACTTAAAACGTTAAACTTTTATCTTGTTCCCAAGGTGGGACTTGGGAACAAGATAGACTTTACCCGCAAAGAACGCCAAGAAGGCGCAGAGTTCGCAGAGAACTATGGTGTGGGGAACAGGTATACTTGTTCTTTACAACTTTTGCGTTCTTAGCGCCTACTCTGCGACATTTGCGGTTGAAATATTAGAACTTTAGAAAGGTGTCCTAAATGAGAGTAGATGGAAGAGAACCCAATCAAATAAGAGAAGTTAAGGTTACAACAAATTTCATAGACTATGCAGAAGGGTCTGTCTTAATTGAGCTTGGAAAGACACGCGTCGTCTGTACAGCTTCCGTAGAAAATAAAGTTCCTATGTTTCTGAAAGATGCTGGTCAGGGATGGGTAACTGCTGAGTATTCGATGCTGCCACGGGCAACTCAAGTTAGAACTATTAGAGATATTAGTGCGGGAAAAGTTAGCGGTCGCTCAAATGAAATTCAAAGACTCATCGGCAGGTCCTTAAGAACTGTTGTTGATTTGAACGTTCTGAGTAATCGAACTATCTGGATTGACTGCGATGTGGTTCAAGCAGATGGGGGAACAAGAACGGCTGGTGTTACAGGTGGATACATTGCTCTTGTCCTGGCTTGTAAAAATTTATTAGAGACGAACAAGATAAACAAAATGCCGATTACAAATTTTCTTGCCGCAACGAGTGTGGGGATTGTTGAAGGACGTGAAGTCCTTGACCTCTCTTATCTTGAAGACTCTACGGCAGAGGTTGATATGAATGTCGTTATGGTAGATGACGGAAAAATTGTTGAGATTCAAGGAACCGCAGAAGGAAATCCGTTTTCGCGTGAACAGATGAACCGATTACTTAATCTCGCCGAAGAAGGCGTAAATAAACTAATACAGATAGAAAAAGAAATTCTGAAGATAGACAAATTCGATTAAAAGATTTTTACTGAATTAGCAGAAATGAAGAAGGATTTAATACAGGAGGAGAAAGGATGAAGTCTTTAAAAGAAATACAAAAAATCTTAGCAGACCATAAAGAAGAATTGGGACAAAGATATAAGGTCAAAGAAATTGGAATATTTGGTTCTATAGTTAGAGGTGAGCAAAAGAAGAAAAGCGATATTGATATTCTTGTAGAATTTAAATCTCCTATAGGACTATTTAAGTTCTTAGAACTTGAGGAATACATAGGGGATTTGTTAGGTATAAAAGTCGATCTCGTTTCAAAAAAGGCTCTAAAACCAAGAATAGGAAAACATATTTTACAAGAGGTGCTCACAATATGAAGAGAGAACTATTGGATTATGTTAATGACATTTTGGATGCAGTGGTAGAAGTCGAAGATTTTACAAAAGATATGGATTTTAATGAATTTGCGAAAGATAAAAAAACAACAAATGCTGTGATAAGAAGCCTCGAAATAATCGGGGAAGCGGCAAAGAAAATCCCAGAGACTTTAAGAAAAAGATACCCAAACATTCCCTGGAAAAGGATGGCAGGAATGCGTGATAAACTCATTCATTAATATAATGGTATAGATTTGGAAATTGTTTGGGCAGTTATAAAAGAAGAATTACCACCTATCAGACCTATGATGGAAAAGGTATTAAAAGATATGGAAAAAGAAGATTGCCAACGAACATAGCCATATCAGTTATTGAAGAAACTCGGTAGCTACCTCGTTATGTTTTGATTTATCCGGGATTACAATTAGGATTATAAGAAAAAGGAATAAAGGTTATTTTACTTATCAAAAAAGAAATTTGAGTTATGTAAATATATACAACTATCCGTGTCAAATTAATTTTTATGGAGAGTTAGAAAAAATAATTGTATTACTTGATAGTTAAACTAAAGTTGCCGATAGATATATTAACAGTAATTTGGATTTAAATATAGATAAAAAGCGTCCATAAAAAAAGGTATTGACATAGAAGTTTAGCTTTGAGATAAATTCTTACTTTGAATAGTGGAGTTCCGTAATTTTTCTCGGGTTTGTTTAATTTTTACTTGACTTGACCAATTATAAATCGTTATACATCATATTTGTATAAAAAATAGTCGTAAAATAAATGTAGAGGCGATGAAAAATGAAGAATGCTAATTTTAATGCGGAAGAAATTGATTTAAAAAACATAGAATTTAGGATAGAATCGCAAGCTTCTTCTTATCCCGTGTTAGATTTTGGTTTGACACCTCAATGCATTTTTGACTTCTTGAAAGATAAAAATATTATTGAATTTGGCTCAATACCTGCGTGGGGAGAAAAAGGAAGTGTTCTTCAAAATTTTCTGAAAAAAAATCTTAAATATAAAGATTGCGAGAGATTAAAAAAAATACTGAAAGCTCAAATAATTGGAAAAAAAATTGATGTATATAGTTTTGCAATACTTGCAGCGCTGGAAGCTAAAATATTTTTATCAAATCTAATTGCTGAGACTAAAAATAGGTTAGAAGAGATGGGGATTTTCTCAACACAACAAAATGATGAAGAAAAAAATAGGACTGCTCAAATTGTAATTGGGCTGGAATCTGTGAGACGTTTAAGTGATAAAAAAGATGAATTTATTCTCCTTCAATAACTTATATATAATCCTTTCCACTCCTTTCCACGGGAGAAATAATTCCTAATAAATTTTATTTAAAATTTTGGGGTAATAAAAATGATTCCTCTAGGGATAATTGCAAAAATAAACACAAGATACCAGTCGATTCTGTAATATATACAGAAATCCTACATCGGCACTTATATAAGGAATTTCGCACTAAATTCCAAGATGATAGACAAATACCAATAGGCTTCTTAACTTCTCTCTATCTTCATTATACTGCATGTAATTATATGAATACTGATGATACATTAAAAAATGTGGTTGAAACATATAAACTTCTCAAAAATTTTACATTTAATTTGGATTATATATCTGAACTTTTAAATATTCAAGTTTCTGAATTAAATGCTCTTGCAGGGGTTTATAAAATACCTGAACATGTAAAAATTCAATCTTGGACGAGAAAATTATTCAATGGTAGAGCAACTCCCATTACTTATATTTCTTCAAACCCATCCCAACAAATTAGGGGTGACCGAATTGATAAGGCACTTGAAAAATTAGGTATTACTTTATCTTCAGAACAATTTTTTGGACAAAATGCTTATATGGAAATAGTTCCCGTCTTAGAATTAGAAGATGATCGTCCCCCTTTAATTAGAATACTATATTGCTGGTGGCCAATGATTAAAGAATTCGAAAAAAAATTTGAAAATGAATTGAGAAATTTCCAAAATAAAAATCGTATTCAGTATTGTTATTCTCCAATTCCTCAATCGGAATTTTATAAAATACTTCATTGTTTTGGTTTAAAATTTACATTAGAAGATTTTCTCAAAGAGAAATTTTTTTTAGAAGAGAAATATACTAAAGTTCCATATAATGATAATGCAAAAATACGTAGAGCTAAAATCTTACTTGGACTAGTGTCAAATGGTTTTAAAAAATTAAAAGATAAACTTACAAAGGAAATTCCACAAGACTTAATGAGAAATGGAACAACATCTTTTATTAAAGAATATTTGTCTAAATTTAAGGACTTGTCAGAAAAATGTTTAAAAGGTGTCTGCCCAATTGATAATTGTATAGAGCAAGGAACAATAATAAAAGATTGGCTATTTAGCGTTTCTTCATTTCGTCCTCCATTAACATATCTCTGTAAACCCGCTACCGGGTTATACTTACTTTGTAAAAGGTGGAATCCTTTTTTAATAACTGAACAGGAAGATATTTGGAGGGGTCGTATAAAAAAATACTTTAAAGAAATTGAAGAATGTTTAAATTCTTTAGATAAAGAAAAAGAGAAAATAGTCGATGCGTTAAGTGAAGATTTGAAAAATATTGCATCTGATATCATACTATCTAAGGATAAATCGAGGCGTTTAAAGATTGCTATAATTAATGAATGGTCCCAGCTTATAATAGATACTTTGGTCAAAGCATCCGCAAAACCTCTAAAACCTCTCGATATATATTTCGTTACAAACGACTATAAGGCTTCATCCAGCAAAAATAGAGATCAAAAGATTGGACAATTGAAGACAGATCTTCTACTCGTCAAAGATATTTCTATTGATAATTTAATTACGAAACTTAATGATGAAGCACAGTGCCCCCGAATTGTTTATTTAAGTTGCATTATTTTAGCTCATAGTGGAGAATCATTGAAACCAAGTTTTATTTTTACTGAGAAAGGTACTGAAAGAATATTGACACAAATTCAAAATATTAATAGTAATAGACCGGAAAACGAGCATATTTTGGTAAGATGTTTAGCTCCTAATTTTAAAGCCTTCAATATTTGTACATATATAAATTTAAGTGATATAAAAGATTACTATATAGGAGACAGTTTTGATTGTGTTTCGACAGAAGGGATAAAGTTGCTTCCCCTTCAATTAAGTGTTGCATTATAGGCTAAGTTCTTACAAATCGTGATAGTTCAGGATATGTATCCTGAACCTCATAGAATTGGGATATATATCCCTTTTTATTCTGAGTTCAGGATGAATATCCTGAACTATCAAAAAATCCTAAATTTTTATTTGTGAACAATACTTTTGGAAAAACTATTATCGCACACATTACACACCCCTAACCCCTCTCGAGAGGGGAATTTTGGAGTGCGAAAGCTTGCTTTCGCTTTAATTATCAGAACCTTGGTTCTGCGTTATCATTTTGCGGTAGCAAGCTACCGCACTCCACATAGGTATTTCGTGTGATTTCATGGCAAATTTATTGGTTTTTCAGAGGTCTCAAATTACAAATCAAATCTGTGTAAATCCGTTAGTAATCCGAGTTAATCCGTGTCCTATTTAATCATTTTGTTTCAAATCCTTAATAATCCATTTAACAGCATCAAGTAAATCTTTGGCGATATATTCAGGTTGTTCAGTCCATTTTTCTCTTTGATGTTCATATTCGCCAAGTCCATAACCAGTCAGAACGAGAATGGATTTCATTCCGACTTTATGTCCAAATATAACATCTTTCATTCGGTCCCCAATCATATACGATTTTTCTAATGCAATATTAAAGTCAGCTTCTGCCCTTTTTAACATTCCAATTTTCGGTTTTCGACAATCACAATCTTTTCTGTATTCAGGCGGACCAACAGTAGGATGATGAGGACAGTAATATATGGCATCTAAATGCGCTCCGTCTTTTCTCAAAATTTTCCTCATTTTATTATGAACGTCATTAACTAATTCTTCAGTAAAATAATCACGTGCAACACCTGACTGATTAGTAACAACAATCCCCAGTATCTTCTTTTTATTGAGTAATTTGATTGCCGGAGCGGACTTGGGCAATAATTTTAATCTCTTGATGTGATTCACATAACCGACCTCTTCTGAAATTGTTCCGTCACGGTCTAAAAAAACAGCAATTTTCTTTTTCATTTTGACGACTCCTGAAGCTTAAATTGCAGTTTCTGAAACGCTGTGCAGAATATGTCATTCCCGTGTAAACGATAATCCAGACTTATATCAAATTCGATTAATTAATTACTGGATTCCCACTTTCGTGGGAATGACACGACATCGGTTATTAGTATTTCAGAGGTCTCAATTTATATTTTTAAAATATCATAATACACCTTCTCGACATTCAGAACCATTCTTGCGGATGAAAATTTTTCTTCCACAATGTTCCTTCCTGCATTTCCCATATTCTTCCTCAACTCATCATTATGTCGCAAGGTAAGAATTGCCTCCGCTAATTTTTCCGGATTTTTGGGTGGAACTAAAATTCCATTAACTCCATCTTTAACCACTTCCGGAATCCCCCCAACATTTGTTGCAACAATCGCCTTTCGCATTACCATCGCATCCATTAAGGATGTGCATAATCCCTCTAAATATGATGATAATACAAATATGTCGAAGATATATAAAAGCTCAGGAATGTCTTCTCTAAAACCTGTGAATATGATTTTATCATTTACCCCTAATTTTCTTGCTAACAATTTCAATTCCAATTTCAACTTACCTTCACCAACAATAACAAAAAGCGTATCCTGTGCTTGTTCAGTAACAATTTTTGCGCTCTCAATCAGATATTTATGTCCTTTATGCTCTGCAAGATGAGCAATGTTACCAACAATAAATTTACCCTCAATAATTCTATACTCTTTTCTTAATGCATCGAGATCAAACTTGCGGTCAAACCTGCTCAAGTCAATCCCACTGTAAACTATAGCTATGCGTTTTTCTTCAATACCTGACTTAAGAAGAGCATTTTTTACACCTTCTGAAATGGCAATAATCCTATCAGTCTTTGAATACTTCATCCGAGAAAAAATATTTTTTTTCAGGGGAAAGTCAACGCGTCGATGAGCTATTAATTTCACACTACGTCTCAACATCTTCGCTAAAACCCCTATGGAATGAGAATGCGCAGTGTGCGTGTGAATAATATGTATTCTCTTATTCTTAATAATCCTGGATATTTTTCCCGCTGCAGGGAAATCAAATTCGCTCCTCATTGGTATCTCAACAAAGTTCTCATTCATCATCCTCAATTTAATAGCCAACTCGCTATTCGGTTGTGTAATAATCATTGAAGAATGACCCAATTGAATCAATCCTTGATGAAGTAGAAGAAGCTGATTCTCCCCACCTCTCCAGGTGCTTTCTGAATCAATATGTAAAATATTTATGGATTCTCCAAGCATAATGTCTCGATTATTATGTAGTGGCATATTGCATATGCCCTATGTTATGGGGCACGTGCAACGTGCCCCTACAATTAATTTGTCGGTTGTCAGTTTTTAATTGTCAATTTATACAGTTACTTTATATTTATTAATTAACTCCTCAAATGCATTAACCACATCCTCGACATAAATCTTCTCCATACATTCGTGGTCTTCAGGACAT
>Ga0315289_10003981_pt1 | contig 22190 bp, 21 predicted proteins | sample YL17G11_40_MG_FD_203452 | JGI IMG/M metagenome (GOLD analysis project Ga0315289, IMG submission 203452) | Sediment microbial communities from Yellowstone Lake, YNP, Wyoming, USA - YL17G11_40 | ecosystem: Environmental > Aquatic > Freshwater > Lake > Sediment | place: USA: Wyoming | collected... | reverse complement strand
CCACCTTCGCCTTTTCCACACCTCTCACCGCCCGCTTCCTCTTCGAGCATCTGCCTCCACCCATCCTCCGAGATTTCTCCTGGATTCACCCCTATGAAAAAAACTCATGAAACTGTACTACGGTCAGCCCTGGAGGGCATTGACGCTTCGACGATTCCTCTGTTATTCTTGGGACGCTCGACATAAAGGTCCGGAGGGCGGGATGAAACGAATCGCGTCTGTCCTCGTTTTGATGGTCCTATCGCTGGGCGTCTGGTGTTCCTCGCCGGCCCAGATCCCCGGAATCGACCTCAAATTGTTGAAGAAAATACCGGGGTTGGCGGATATTCTCAAAAGCCCGCCCGCCCTGACGACGTCGTTCGCGGACGCCGTCACCGAGGTCCCGTATCTGGACGATTTTAATCCGACGGGCGCGTTTCCGTTGAGCAAACTTCGGCGGACTCCGGACGGGGGATTCGTTTTGGAGCGCCCGGGCGTTTTCCTGTTCGAAAGCCAAAGCTATTGCCTCGGACCCGGGAAACACGCCCCGGGTGGGCAACACGGCTATCTCTACGCCCCGCTGCGGGGCCCCCGGGCCGATATCATCCGGACGGTCCTTCGGAAATCCTGGGCCCAACCCGATATCCCGCAGCGCGATGTTCAAGTTCTTTTGTGGGCCATTATTTCGCGGATGAAATTCAGCGACATGGGACGGAACAGGCAGGCGACGGCCGCCCGGCTTCTCACGCCGCAACAGATCATTGAGCTCGACGGAGGAGCGCTGGGGCTCATTCCCGACGGCATCAAAAACGAAGCCTTGAAAAACCTGCCACCCTCTGTTCGCCGGATTGTCGCTGCCGAGGCGCAACTCCGGCGGCTGTTGACTAAGGCCGAATCGACCTATGAGGAGATGGAGCGGGTCGCCGTCCCGAGCGGGAGCGCCCCTCCGAATCCGAAGGACCGCGCCGTCCCGCGCGGCCGCTGGTCGTTGCATCCGGACGGGTATTTTATTAGGTTCTCGCCGCGTTCCTACAAAAGATTGCTTATCGAAATCTGTCGTCCCGCGCCTATGCGGGTTCGGCGGGACGACCATGGGCGGATCTTGGGAATCGCCGATTCCATGGGAAACCGTCTTGAGGCTGAATACGACGATACCCAGGAATCTCTCAAAGTGGCCGGCGACCCTTCCCTCGAGGGATTCGCCTTCCGTTCCGTGCGTTTCGAAGGCCCCGGCCTTGAACGGCCGGCCGAAACGTTCCAGGCCGAGTGGAGTTGCACGGGCTGGACGTTCTTGGGAGTCCCCTCCGGAAATGGGAAGATTCCGGCCGGTTCAACCCCCTTTCTTCGCGCCCCCGAGCGGTATGAATGGGCCCAAAAGCATAAAAGAGAACTGGATGTTTTGTCCGAAGGGCTGAAAAAACTCGGAGACCGGTCCGCATCGCGGGGATTTTCGTCCGCGGCCGCCGAAGACATCATGGCCTTGGGCCATTTCACGGCGGCTCTGAGGGACATCATCCCTCGAGGCTTTATGAGCGGCAAATCCCTGACGACGGATCCTCTCGCACTCGGCCGGAAAGCGTGGCTCTCCGCCGTCGTCGGAAGCCTGGGCGATCTTCCGAGCCCCCCCGTTTTTGATCCGGCCGAGGATCCTCAGCCCTCAAATTCCGGGGAACAGTCCAATGGAGGCTCGGGGCGAGGGACGGATAAAGCGGAAGACTGTCAGCGCCAATACGACGCGAGCATGGATGAGGCCACCAAGAAGCTTGACGAACGCGTGAAGGATTGTCTGTCGAAAGAAGGTTTTGATAAGAACCTCTGCGATTCGATGGCGATCGCCCTCTGTCTCATAGAGATTTATCTTGGCCATAGAGACAGCTCCGCGTTGCAGGATTGTATCATGGACGCCTGCCACGGAGGGGCCCCGGCTTATGGATGTATCCACCAAGCCGCCGCCGCTTATTTTGCCAAATTGATGAAAGCCCAGGAGGACTACAAGAAATGCATGGGGAAATGAGGACAAAAAGGAGACAAAAGACTCATTTCCTGATTTCCGTCGAAATAGGGTCAATAGGTATTGTGTCTCCGTATATTACATTCGTTTTCGGGCTGATGCCGTCCTTCGAATAGAGGCTGCCGAAAGAGACGATGGACAAAACTCCTCCCGCTAAATCCCAAGTCATTGTCCGTGTTATCGTGGGGCTTCTCATCATTCTGGCATTGCTCTTTATCCCGGCCGGGACGCTCCGCTGGCCCGAAGCGTGGGTGTTCCTCGTCCTTTATTTTTTCTCCGTCGCGGGAGCGTTCCTCTGGATGAAGGCAAAAGCTCCGGACCTTCTCAAGGAACGGATGTCGAGAAAAAAGGACGCGAAAAGCTGGGACAAATGGATCCTCGGCCTCTACACTTTTTTCCTTGTCGTCATGATTGTCGTCGCCGGCCTTGACGCCGTCCGATTCGCTTGGTCGCGGGTCCCACTGGCGCTGAAAGTGTTCGGGTTTCTCGGCTATATCCCGGCCATGGCTTTATTATTTTGGGTCCTGACCCAAAACCCGTTCCTTTCGGAAAAAGTCAGAATCCAGTCAGACCGGGGTCAATTTGTCTGCACGACAGGCCCTTATCGATACGTTCGCCATCCCATGTATGCGGGGATCATCCTTCTCGTTTTTTGTGTCCCTCTTTTTCTGGGGTCGCTCTATGCTTTAATTCCCGCCGCGGTGATCGTTTTTCTTTTTGTTCTTCGCACGTCTTTGGAGGATAAAACACTGCAACGGGAGCTGTCCGGCTATCGCGAGTACGCGCAGAGGGTGCGATTTAGGTTGATCCCCGGGATCTGGTAATTAAGGCCCTTGGCGATATTGGCCGCGAGGGGCTGAAGCGGCCGCGATTTAATCAAGACCCGGACTTGAATCCGATCTCGATATGCCTCCCGTCGCAAAAAGGCTTGTTGCGGGATTGGCCGCAGCGGCAGAGCGTCACCCTGTTTCGCCTCTCATACTCCGCGCCTCCGGCCGATTCGATGGGGATGCCGCCTTTGACCCAGATCGGGCCACTCCATTTCGCTTGAGGATTTTCGATGAGGCTGATGGACGGCGGCAACGTAGGCTCGATAGCCCGGCCCGTTTTCGGGTCCCAAGCGACAAGGCTTCCCGACGGGCAGCAGCAGGCTTCCTCGACGGCGGTCTTTTTGGCCTCGGGGTCATCCGACCGTTCGGCATAACCCCAGGCTTCCTCCCCCCGATGGCAGTAACGCGCGACGGCGCAGAACTCCTGCGACCAAGTCAGGTCAAGCTCAGGGCCGGACGTTTTTTCGGCGCGGTCGAGATAAACGCCCGTGCGGGCCGTCTCCGTTCCGTCGAAGCCGATTTGAAAATGCGTCCCGTCGCAGAACGGTTTGCCGCTCGACGCGCCGCAGCGGCAGAGCGCGTAAGTCGGCTGGTCCGGATATCGGCGGCCTTTCTTCCACGTCTCGGGTTCGCCGTCTCTCCCGATCACCATAATTTCTTGTCTCAAAGGGATATTTCCGGAGACGAGATAGGGGCCGTCCTTCATCACTTTGATTCGGCGGTCTTTCTTGAGATGATTCATAATCCCAGACCCCGAATTATAGACCTGCCGGCATAGAAATTGCTCTTTTTTTTGCGCGAGGTTGACTCTACACCGCGAATGGGCGAGGATATTCTTCTCGAACGGAAGGACAAAAGGACCATGAGGCGTATACAAAAATTGTTTTTTCCGGCCATTTTCTGCCTTTTGTTGTTCCAAGCCTCGGACGCGGCCTGCCAGACCGGGCTCGAAGAGTCCGGGGAACGATGGACGAACAACCGCCAGCCTCCGGATAAAGTCCTGGCCGCTATCGGTGTCCAGCCGGGGATGGTCATCGGGGAGGTGGGCGCCGGCCGCGGCCGCTACACCGTTCAATTGTCCGCCAAGGTCGAATCGGCCGGCAAAATCTATGCCGAGGACATCGATCGAGGCAGCCTTGATCATTTGAAGGAGCGCTGCGCGAACGCGGGAATCCGGAACGTGGAGATCATCCTCGGCAAGGTCGATGACCCTCAGTTCCCCAAGTCGACCCTGGATATGGTCTTCATGATCCTGACCTATCATCACCTGGCGGAACCGGTCGCCCTCCTCAAAAACCTCATTCCCAGTTTGAAACCCGACGCGACCGTCGTCGTCGTCGACCCGGATCCCGTCAAAGACAGGGACCGGAGCGGCCGGGAATCCACGTCGAAGGAAGAAATCGAAAAAGAGGCCGGAGAAGCGGGGTTCGTACTCGTCCGCGTGGAAACATTTTTGGAAAAGGACAATATCTTCATTCTTCGGGCCAAAAGGAATTGAAATGTTCCGCCATGCCGTCGTCCGAACGCCCGGCCGAAATTTCTCTCTCGGGTTGACGACCGCGAACCTCGGCTCGCCCGAATTCGGCCTGATCCTCGAACAGCACGACGCGTATGTCCGAACGTTGCGGTCGCTCGGGCTCGAGGTCATCGTCCTCGACGCCGAACCGGCCTACCCGGATGCCTATTTCGTCGAGGACACGGCCGTCGTCACGCCGAACGTGGCGGTCATCACGAATCCCGGCGCGCCCTCCCGCCGGGGCGAGGAAAAAACGATCGAACCCGTCCTGGCCCGATTCCGGAAAACAGCCCGGATCGCTCCGCCCGCGACCGTCGAGGGTGGCGACGTCCTCATGGCCGGGAACCATTTTTTTATTGGGATTTCGGAGCGAACGAACTCGGAGGGAGCTCGTCAGCTTGGCCGGGTCTTAGAAGAGCACGGTCACACCTGGACGACCGTCCAGGTCGGAGACGGGCTGCATCTCAAATCAAGCGTCAATTTTCTCGGCCGGGATACGCTTCTCATCACGGAAAGCCTGGCCGGTCACCGGGCTTTCAGAAATTTCAAGAAAGTCGTCCTCGACCGCGGCGAGGACTATGCCGCCAATACGCTCTGGATCAACGACAGCCTCCTGACGCCGGCCGGCTTCCCCGGCGCCCGCCGAAAGCTCTCGGCGCTCGGCCTTCCCCTCTTCGAGCTGAATGTCAGCGAGGTCCGCAAAATGGACGGCGGCCTGACCTGCCTCTCCCTGAGGTTTTAAGGCCGGTCCCGGCTACGGCACCCTCAGCCAATCCTGGAGAATCCGGGCTTGAAGAGGCGAGGGGCTCGCCATCGGTTTGATGCGGAAGCTTCGCTCGGCCTTTTTGCCCAGGACGACCTCGATTTCGCGGAGGGCGCTGCGGCGGGAGATGGAAATCCGGACCTTGTCTCCGGGCTTTCGCGCGTCGGGGAGCTCGGCGATCGACCGGGCGTTCGTCCGGACGCCGTCAAGCGCTATGATTTCATCCTGAACGCTGATGCCGGCCTTCGAGGCCGGCGAATCGAATTCGACGCTCGTGACGGCCGTCCGTCCGTTCTGGTCCTGCACAGTCGCCCCGAACCAGGCGCCGGGAAGGTCGCGGGGTTGAACATCGATGTCCAAGCCTCCGTAGGCGAGATATTTGGAGTAATCGATGTCCTTGACCGTGGGCGCATAGACGTCGAAGATCTCGGGCAGCGGCCCGCCGGCCGTGCTCTCGCAGACCTCGCGGAATTCCTGGTCGGTGAAACCGCGTTTTTTCTCTTTGAAGAATTTTCGGTAGAGGGTCCGCATTACGTCGTCGAGCGAGGCCTTGTTTATCGTTTCGTTCCGGATTTTGAGGTCGAGAAGAAGTCCGAGCGCGGCGCCTTTGTCGTAATACGAAATCGTCGTGTTGGCCGCGTTTTCGCTCCGGTTGAAGAACTGGATCCAGGTATCGAAGCTCGAGGCGGCGGCCGATTGAAAAAGACGGCCGGGGACGTTTTCGTACCGGGCGATCGTCGACCGGAAGCGGTCGAGGACGTCGTCGCGGGTGAGGAGGCCGGCGCGAAGGAGGATCAGGTACTCGTAATACACGGTGAAACCCTCGGACATCCAGAGCATGTTCGTATAGTTTTCCTTGTCATAATCGAACGGACCGAGCGCGACCGGCCGGATCCGCTTGACGTTGTAAAGATGGAAATACTCGTGGGCGACGAAGCTCAACCAGTTCTTGTACGCGGCGGGATTGGCCATGGCCACGTTGCCCCCGCTCATCGTCAGGGCCGTCGAATTCAGGTGTTCGAGGCCGCCTCCCCCCGGGCCGATGACTAGGAAGGTGTAATGCTTGTAAGGGATTTCGCCGATGATAGCCGTGGCCGCCTCGACCATTCTTTTAAGGTCGGCCGTATATTTATCGCGGTCGATAGCGCCCAGGTTATCACTGACATAGAAATGAGGGACCCCTCCGGCCTCGAACGACAAACGATCCTGATTGCCGAGGAGGATCGGACAGTCGTAAAGGACGTCGAAATCCGGCGCGACGAACGTATTCGGTTGTCCTTCGACCGGGTCGAGCCCGGTCGAGACCCGGCTCCAGCCTCGATAGGGGAGGACGGTGACCTTCACGGGATGCTGGAGCCGGCCGGCGACATGCATGAAGACGCCGGTCGGGCAAATGAATCCCCGGCCGTCGTCGAGCCAGCTGTCGGCGACCGACGGCGCGAAGGCGTAGACGTCGTAGCTCGCGATGACCGCGGCCGCCCTTCCTGTTTTGACATGCCAGGTAGCCTTGGACGTTTTTTCCCAGGTTAGAGGTTTTCCGGAGCCGTCCTCGGCCTGGAAATTCAACACGTTCTTAGCGTAATCCATGATCCGGTAGTAGCCCGGCGTCCAGGCCGGCATTTTGAAATCCTGCGCCTCGCCTTTCAACCCGTCGCAGCGGACGACGACGTGGAAATAATGCGTCTCCGGCCGCTCCATCGAGACGGTGAACGCCATCGTCCCTTCGGACGCCTGGCCGAGGGCGAACGAGCTGACGATCAGCACAAAGAGAAGAGAAATCGCGATTCTCCGAGTTTTCATGATGGATGCTCTCCTGATCGCCATTATATACAAGCTAACTTGGGGCTCGGTCAACAGGCGCGTGACAGGAACTCCGCGAATGCGATTCTTTGCGCGGTGTTGGCATGCCGGACGAATTTTGTTATGCTCTTTGAAGGCGGATTCCTTATCGAGCGCGATGAAACATCCCGACTCTTTGTCCGAATCGGGTGACCGGCCGGATAAAAAAACGGTCGAACGCGTAAAGGACGTTTTTTTATTTTTCAGCCATACCCTCTCCGCCATGAAACTTTTTCCCGACAGCAATGCCTCCGTGGTCGGCTTTCGCGACGACCTGTTCAACCGGTTGACGGACCTTCTTGACCGGCTGACCGAACTGGACATCGATATCGAGGAATCGTCTTTCTTTTTTGAAGGCGAAGCCGTGTCTCTAGAGGTCAATATCGCCAAGAGCCTGCCGTACCTTTTTTTCAAGGACGGGATGCAAAAGCTCATCTTTCTCCGCGGCTTGGACAAGGATGAGCTCCAGGAATTCCTGAATGTGGTCAAAACGAATGCGCTGCTGCCGATGGACGTCAGTGATATCGTCGACTCTTTATGGGAACGGGATTTCGAGCACATCCGCTACATCGCGCCGGATGAGTTTCTGGAATCGAAGATCGGCGGTCGGGATGGAACGCCGGTCCTCCGGGTCGACACGAGCGGCCTCTATGAAGGGCGGGTCGACCTGACGCCGGACGACCGGCTCGATGTCGAAAAAAGAAAGCGGACCTTGGTCCAGAACGGGCCGGACGGTATCTTCGAATACTCCGGCCTCGTCGCCGCCGTCGATAAAGACGACCTCGAACAACTCGATGCTCTCCTCAGCGCCGAGCGACAACTGTCCAAGGAGGATGACTTCCTGGATACGATGTTCGAGTTGATCTATCTCGAGGACCGGCCCGGGCCGTTCGCGGAGATTCTCGGCTTTCTGGACCGCCACCATAACACGATCGTCCAGAACGCGGATTTCTCCGGGGCGGTCCGGTTCTTGACCCATATGGAGGAGCTCCATCGGATTCTCGCCGGCCCGGCTCCGGAACGCGCCTCGGCGATCGAACGCCTGGTCGGAGAGGTCAGGGACCGAACCGACATGGACGAACTACGGACCCTGGTCCGCAACGGCCAGGTCAAGGACATCCCGGCCTTTTTTGAATATTTAAAAAAAATCGGACCGAGAAGCCTTCCCTTGGCGGCGGAGCTGTTCGACGAGCTCTCGAGCCCGGAAAACCGGGCGGTCGTTTTTCGCTTCCTCGAGGATATGGCGAAGCTCGACCCGCGTCCGCTGGTTCCTTTGGCCCAGGACCGGAAATCCACTCTAACGAAGGCGATCATTGATATCCTCGGCCGGTTGCCCGACCGGCGCTCGGTCCCTCTCCTGGCGACGTTTATGAATTATGAAAACCGAGAGATCCGCCGCCACGCGGTCCAGACGTTAGCGTCGTTTTCGAGCGACCTCGCCGCCAAAGTCGTCCTGAATTTCTTGCGCGATCCCGACGAAGGCGTCCGAATCGCCGCGACCCGGAATATCCGGCTATCGCCCCGTGATGAAGACCTAACCTCCCAGGTGATCAAGATCGCTTCGGAGAAGGGCTTTACCGACAAAAGCGAGGCCGAGACATCGGAAGTCTTGAACCTTCTGGGCCGAAGCCGGACGGACACGGCCCTCGGCTACTTGAAATCCCTTCTGGAGAGAGGCGGATTGCGGGGGCGGCAAAAAGCGATGGGCGTGCGTCTATGCGCCGCCCGGGCGTTGGCCGTCATGGGAACGCCCCAAGCCATCGACGCTCTTCGCGCGGGAGCGCGCAGCCCGCACAAGGCTCTCCGCGAGGCCTGCGAGAGAGCCTTGAGGGATGTCGAACGCGGCCCGACGAGCGCGGAGCCCGGACCCGGGGTCGGAGGGGAAATTGGCTGATCTCGAGAAGACCCTCACCCATAAAGAAGCCTTAGAGGTCCTCGTCCGATTATTCGTGATCCTCAAACTCGCCAAGGTCTTTAAACCGAATAACGACAATTTTCAGGACCAACTTCGGGCCTTGAACGGCTTGCTTCAAAAAAAACTTCAGATGGATGGCGAAGTCCGGATCCGGTTCGTCCAGAATTATTTCTTCCTCGGCCGCCTCAGGTTAAAATTTGATTTTTCCAATTATCACGTCTACAAGTATTTCCTCGGCGAATTCCGGGAGCGCGAACTCGGAGTCCTCCTGTTTGCACAAGGACTCGGCCTTGACGAACTCACCCGGTTCGTCCTCTTTTTGGCCAAGTCCGAAGCTTCCCAAGAGGACCGGTTTGCGCGGTTTTCCGAGGAATTCCAGGCGGCCGGCTTCCCCCATATCGAAGTGGAGAACATCGAAGTCGCCGAAGACGAAAAAACGAGGCGACGGAACGCCGCTAAAATGTATTTCATGGGCATCCGTCACCTGCACGAGGTCTTCGAGAACGCCGCGGCCTTCCGGACCTTCCACGTTACCAAACGATGGATCCAGGCCATGTTCAACCATCTCTCCGTCGACGAGGCGTTCGTCTACGGCCTGACCAATATCAAGAATTTCGACGAATACACCCTTAACCATTCGGTCAATGTCTGCGTCCTGTCCGTCGCCCTCGGCCGGCGGCTCGGCCTGTCCCGTCGCGACCTGGCCGAGCTCGGCGTCAGCGCTTTCTTCCATGATTTCGGGAAACTGGACATCCCCCAGGAAATCCTGAATAAGCCGGCCGCATTAAGCCCCGAAGAGCGGGCCGTCATGGAAAAGCACGCTCCCCTCGGGGCCGAAAAACTGATCGAGATCCAGAAGTCGCGAAATATCCCCCTCGCGGCCATTCAGGTCGCCCTCGAACACCATCTCAAACCCGACCTTTCGGGCTACCCGTTCATCCAGAGGAAAAAAAGCTTGAGCCTCTCAAGCAAGATCGTCAAGATCGTGGATTATTTCGATGCCATCACCACGAAACGGGTTTATCGGCCCACAGCCATGACCCGGGAGCACGCGCTGAGCCTCATGCTTGAAAAAAGTGGGATTGAATTCGACCCCCTGATCCTCAAGGCGTTCATCGCCATGGTCGGCATCTGCCCGATCGGCTCGCTCGTCGCCTTGAACACGGGGGAAATCGGAATTGTGGCCGAAAGCAATCCCCAGTTGTCCTTAGCCCAACGGCCCAGAGTCAAACTGATCACCGACCCGACCGGGCAGAAATGGGACGGCCCGGTCGTCGACTTGGCCGACGTGGACGCGTCCACCCGGCTGTTCATGAGGACGATCGTCAAATCGCTCGACCCGGACAACTACGGCGTTCGGGTCGCGGACTATGTCTTGGCCGGCACCCAATAGCCGGGATTTTGACTTCTCCCGGCCCGTGTGGTAATTTTCGGTCGAGAGAAAATTCGGGGCACCCTGCGCCGGTCCGGATTTTAGCGCGCCCCCGAAAGGGAAGGGAGGCTTCATGATCGACACCCTGTCCTTTACGCTCAACGGCAAATCCATCCGGCTCGACGTCGACGGCGAGCGGCCGCTGCTCTGGGTGCTGCGGACCGACCTCGGCCTGACGGGCACGAAATTCGGCTGCGGAGAGGGATACTGCGGCGCCTGCACCGTGCTCGTGAACGGCGAGCCGACGCGTTCGTGCGGATATCCGGTGAAGAACGCGGCCGGCAAGTCCGTGGTCACGATCGAGGGCCTGGAGCGCGCCGGCCGACTGCATCCGGTCCAGGAAGCGTTCGTCAAGCACGAAGCCATGCAGTGCGGATATTGCACTCCGGGCATGATCCTCGAGGCGGTCGGGCTGCTTGCCAAAAATCCTCAGCCTTCGGCCCAAGACATCGTCAAAGGCCTGGACGAGCACCTCTGCCGCTGCGGCACCCATCCCAGGGTCGTCAAAGCGGTTCAGGAGGCGGCGCGGATGAAAGGAGCGGCGGTCCGATGAGCGACGAAAAATATCCGGTCGATCCGATGGACGAAATCGTCACGCCCCCGGGGCTGACGCGACGGGATTTTCTGAAGCTCGCGGGCGGCGGGGTCGTTGTCTTTTTTTCTGCCGGCGATGAGCTCTTTCTCCAGGAGCCGGCCCGGTTCCAGGCCGGCCGCGGCGGTCTGCCTTCGGATTTCAACGCGTTCCTGAAGATCGGCGAGGACGGCCGCGTGACCCTGTTCACGGGCAAGGTCGAGCTGGGCCAGGGCCCGACGACGGCGCTTCCGCTCATGCTTGCCGAGGAGCTCGAGGTCCCGCAGGAAACGGTGGATATCATTTTGGGCGATACGGACCTCTGCCCCTACGACATGGGGACCTTCGGCTCGCAGACGATCCGCGCCTTCGGGCCGGCGCTCCGGGCCGCGGCGGCCGAAGCCCGCGTCGTGCTGGTCGAACTGGCTTCGGAAAAGCTCGGGGTCCCCGTCGACCGCCTCCAGGCGAAGGACGGCGCCGTTTTTGACAAGAGCCGTCCGCAGGTGAAAGTCACATATGCCCAACTCGCCCAGGGGAAAAAGATCGAGCGGCACGCCCAGGTGAAACCGGGTTTGAAACCGCCGTCCGAAATGAAAGTCATGGGCAAACCGGTGATGCGCCGCGACGCGCGCGACAAGGCGACCGGCAAGGCCAAGTACGCGGGCGACATTCGCTTTCCGGGAATGCTTTACGCGAGAGTCCTAAGGCCTCCGGCCCACGGCGCGAAGATGACGCGCCTCGATGCCTCCGCGGCTGAAAAGACGCCGGGCGCCCGCGTCGTCCAGGACGGAGACCTCATCGCCGTCCTCCACGAGTTTCCCGACGTGGCGGAGGCGGCGTTGGCCAAAGTCAAGGCCGACTACGATTTGCCCCCGTCCGACCTGAACGATCAAAACATCTACGACCACCTCGCCAAGGCCGCGCCGCAGGGCCGGGCCGTCGCCCAGGGCGGAAATCTCGACGAGGGCGCGAAACTCGCCGCGTTCAAGGTCGAGGAACAGTATCTCAACGCCTATGTCGCCCACGCGGCCATGGAGACGCACACCGCGGTCGTCAAGGTCGAGGGCGACAACGCCACGGCCTACGCTTCAACCCAGGCGCCGTTCCGGCTGAAGGACGAAATCGCCCAGGCGCTCAAGGTCCCGTCGCAGAACGTCCACGTCATCATGCCCTACGTCGGCGGCGGATTCGGCGGCAAGACGCGGAACACGCAGGCCGTGCAGGCGGCGCGGCTGGCCCAAATCGTCGGCAAGCCCGTCCAGGTCACCTGGAGCCGGGCCGACGAGTTCTTCTATGACACGTTCCGGCCGGCGGCCGTCGTCAATATCGCCTCCGGCGTTTCGAGCGCGGGAAAGATCGTCTTTTGGAACTATGAAGTCCTATGGGCGGGGGAGAGGAGCTCGGAACAGTTCTATGACATCCCTCACCACCGGACGGTCGTCCGCGGCGAGTGGGGCGGGGGCGGAGGGGCCGCGGCGGGCGGCCATCCCTTCGACGTCGGCGCGTGGCGGGCGCCCGCGAGCAACACAAACACGTTCGCCCGCGAATCTCACATCGACGTCATGGCCGCCAAAGCCGGGGTCGACCCGGTGGAATTTCGGTTGATGAACCTGAACAACGAGCGGATGAAGCGGGTCCTCCGGACGGCCGCCGAGAAGTTCGGCTGGAAGCCGGCCAAAGCGCCGAGTCGGCGGGGGTTCGGGGTCTCGTGCGCCGATTACGCGGGGACCTATATTGCGGCCTGCGCCGAAGTCGAAGTCAATTTGGCGACCGGCGCCATTCAGGTCAAGCGAGTCGCTTGCGCCCAGGACTCGGGCCTCGCGGTCAATCCCGACGGCGCGACGCTCCAGGTCGAAGGCTGCATCATGATGGGCTTGGGGTACACCCTGACCGAGGAAATGCATTTCACCGGACGGAAACTCCACGACCTCAATTTCGATTCTTATGAGCTCCCGCGGTTCTCGTGGATGCCGAAGATCGAAACGGTCCTGGTGAATTCGCCGGAGGTCCCGATCACGGGCGGCGGCGAACCGGCGATCATCAACATGGGGTCGGTCGTCGCGAACGCCGTCTTCGACGCGACCGGGGCGCGCCTCCTCGAGCTGCCGATGACCCCGGCCCGGGTCAAAACTGCGCTTAAAGGCATATGACTAGAATAACGATTTAGATATCATTCGTTCAAGCGGTCGGCGCGGGAGCCGGCGGGACGCGTTTCTGCTGATACCAGTTCTCGGTCGTGCCGAACTTCGTCCGGATCGCGACACCCCAGCCGAGGATGCTCAGGACCAAGGAGAAGAGCCAGCCGATGATCGGGATGAACCCGACGAAGCTGACAATCAGGAGTCCGAGCATGGCGGCGCCGAGGGGCGAAGATTTGGTTCTGCGCAAGAGGCTCTCGCCGAAGAAATAGAACAGCGCGACTTTTCCGAAAATCTTGACGACGAGTCCGGCGATGACGAGGGCGAAAAGAATCGGAATGCCAATCAACACCAGACACAACAACGCGGCGAAAATGACCAGGAACGTGAAACAAATGAGGGCGAGCAGCCCGGTCCCGAAGATGGGCCAAAAGGACTTCCGGATCTCGCCGCCGGCGAGGGTCACCTGCTTCGGGAACAGCATGGCCACGATAAACACCAGGATAGCCCAGATGAAGATGTTGACCATCTTGAAGATGATGATGATCGGCCAGAACGAGAACGTCAGGAGGCCCTTGAGTCCGTCGCTGAGGTTTATGCCCGAGATCTCGGACCCTTTGAAATAGACGGTGTCGCCGTCCACGCGGAAGCCGGGCTCCTTATCGATCGTGCCGCCGAGGCTGATAAGGTCGCCTTTGATCACGGCCGTGGACTTTAACGTGATCCTCGCTCCGACGCCGACGACCGCGTCGCCGACCTCGCCGCTCACGGTGATGGTCCCGCCGAAGGCCAGGACGCTCTTTCGGACCTTGCCTTCGACGATGATGTCGCCGCCGAGGGTCACGACGTTGTCGCGCGTCTCGTCGCGCGAGACGACATGCCTGTCGCGGAGGCCGACGCTGTCGCCGCTTTGCCGGGCGGCAAGGGCGGACCCGACGTCCAGAATAACGATCGCTATAAGAATCGCGAGGATTTTTTTATTCATCATGGTGTCTCTCCCATAGGAATTTCCGGCGCCAGACGACGCCGGCGCCAATAAGGATCAAGGCCGCGGCGCAGGCGGCCGCGACCTGGGCTTCCGGTCCGATGAACGACGTCATGACTTTCAACCCCTCTAAAATCTGTTGGAAGACCTGGGCCAGAATCTTTCCGGCGAGATAGAGATATTTGAGGCCTTTGGTGACGACGAACGACAGGTTCCGGACGTTATCCCACAGAAACCGGTTGAAGCCGAGAAAGAGCTCGGACAAAGAATGCCCGGTCAGCAACGCCGCAACGACCAGCGTCGCGGCGAACGAAGCGAAGCCGGCCAACGCCGCGACGAGCCAGCCGAAGACGGTCGCCCGCGACGGCGCGGCGCCGAGGCGGCTCATTACCCCCGCGGCGAAATCCTCGGGGACCTCGAACGGCGGGAGTGTCGCGGCCGCTTGGAGAAGCAGGCGCCGTTCTTCGACCGCGCTCCGGCATTGGGAGCAGCGGGCGAGATGCCTCTCGAAGTCGCTTCGTTCGGCCGCGGAGAGATCGCCCTCGAGATAGGCGTAGATCGTGTTCAGGTCGCGGCAGTTCATGCGGGCGCCTCGAGCAATTTTTTAAGCATTTCCTTGGCTTGGAAGACGCGGTTCTTGACCGTGCCCACCGGCAGGTCCTTGATCTCGGCCATTTCCTCGTAACTCAGCTCGTTGACGTGCCTCCAGACGAACAGCTCCCGGAGGGCGGGCGGAATTTTGTCGAGGGCGGCGTCGATTTTCGCCCTCATCTCCTGGAGCTCGTATTTCCGGGCGATGCTCGGGACTCCGTCGGGGACCTGCAGCTTTGGGCAGTCATCGCCTTCGGCCAACGGCTGGTCCAGGGAGACGACCGGGATCTTTTTTTTCCGGAAATAGTCGATAAGAAAGTTCGAGGCGATCTTGTAGAGCCAGGTGCTGAACTTGTACTGGGGGCGATACGAACGCAGCGAAGCGTACACTTTGAGGAAAATCTCCTGGCTGAAGTCGAGGGCCAAGTCGCGTTCCCGGACCATACGGCCGATGTAATTGACAAGAGGCTGTTGATATCGGCGGACGATCATCTCGAACGCTCCCTTGTCTCCCCGGAGCGTGCGGCGAACGAGTTCTTGGTCTTCATACATGGAGGACTCGCTGTCCTCAAGCATTTATACGGACGGCGGGCCGGAAAGTTTATTTTTTCCGGGGCGCTTCTCCGTCGATGACTTCGCAGTCGGGCGGGACCTTGATATCGAAAGCGTCCTTAGCCAGCCGGATGTTGGTTCTAGCCTTGGAAAAAACGAATTCGGTCTTGTTTCCCGCCCAGTCGAACAGAACCGCCCGTCGGATGAGCCAGCTCTTCTGGTCGACCTCGAGCAGGATGTATTCGTTGTCCTCGTCCTGTTTGGGCGTCAGCTTAATCTGGGCGGCGTTCGGGCCGGCTCCGGGGAACGGGCTGAGCTCGAGGGCGTATTTATCGGCGAGGCGCGCTTTCCCCGAGAGAAGCCCCAGGATGTCATTCTCGGATTGTTCCGATGGGATGCGCTGCCGCCAGAGCTGTTTGTCCTCGGGAAAATAGGACAGGAGCAGGCCTTCCTTGAAGACAAACGTCTTGGGTTCGGGGTCCGCATAGTCCCACCGCATCCGCTCGGGTTTCTGGAAGGCGACACGCCCCTTTTCCCGAAGAGGCGTCGAAACCGCCGACTGATACGACGACTGTTCGAAATCGGCCTGGAAGGATTCGATCGACAGGAGGTTTTTTTCGAGACGGGTGATGATATCCCGCGGGGTGAGCTGGGCCGCCACGCCGGCGGCGAGGGCGGCCAGGACCGCCAAGCTGAACGCGATCCTTGTCATATCCCATGAATTATAGCATATCCCAGATTCTGTTATAATCCCGGGCATGTCGACGGGGTTCGTCGTTTTGGCCGGCGCTTATTTCGCCGTCGTCCTCGGGGCTGGCCTGGCGTTCCGGCGCAGGACGCGGAACATCGAGGATTTCTTTCTGGCGTCGCGGAGCCTTCCGGCCGCGTTGATTTGGCTCTCCCTGACCTCGGCCTGGTTCGGGGCGACCTCGATCCTCGTCACCACGGACGAAGCTCTAAAAACGGGGATGAGCGCGGTCTGGATCGTCGGCGTCCCCGCGGTGGCGACGGTTGTCCTTCTGGCCGTGGCGATGACCGGTCCGTTGCGCCGCCTCGGGGTCATGACCATACCGGACCTCGCCGAGCTCCGCTACGGCCGCGCCGTCCGCCATCTCGTATCAGCGTTGATCATCTGGTACATGGTCCTGCTCGCGGCTTCGCAGATGGTCGCGCTCGGCCGGTTCCTGCAGACGTTTCTCGGATTGTCTTATACATCATGCCTGGCGATCGGAACGGCCGTCGTCCTTATTTATACGACCGCCGGCGGGCTCAGGTCGGTCGTTTTCACCGATGCCGTCCAGTTCGTCCTCCTCGCGGCCGGAGTCTCCGGACTGGCCTTTTTTCTGTCGGGGCGCGCGCCGTGGCCGGAAATCGTCAAGCAGGCCGCCGCGTCGGGAAAACCCGGCTATTTTTCTCCGCTTTATAATATCGGCGAAAACGCGCTTATCGCGATTTCCTTCACTTTGGCCTGGACGATCTCCCCGATCGCCCTGCAGCGGATCCAGGCCGCCCGGAGCGAACGCGCCGCGAAAACCGGCTTGGTCGCCACGGCCGGGACGCTCTTCGCGCTTTATGCGCTGGTCGTCGCGATCGGCATGCTCGCGCTGCCGTTTTTTCCGGACCCGGCCCCGGTCCATCCGCTCGTCTCGGAGCTTATTTTGTCAAAACTGGGCTTTGGTCTCGGCGGCCTCGTGTTCGTCGCCGTCCTGGCCGCCGTCCTTTCGACGATGGATACGGCCGTCAACACGGGCGCCCTGGCCCTGACGCGGGACGTCCTCCAACGGCTTTGGCCTTCGGCCGCGTCGCGGTCGATGATGATGTCGCGCTTGGCGACCGTCGTCATCGCCGCGGCCGGATTTCTAGTCGCGACGAGGTTTCAAAGCATTCTCACGACGATCGGCCTGGCATCCGAAATCATGGCCGAAGGCCTGTTCGTCCCGGGCATGGCCATGATCTTCCTGAAGAAGCGCGCCCCGTTGGCCGGGTTGTTAAGCCTGAGCCTGGGCGGCGGATTTTCCATCTTGAGCTTCCTCTGCGCCGCTCATGTTCTGGACCTTCCTCTTCCCGTGTGGCCGCACTCCGTGCCGTTCGGTCTGGGGCTCAGCCTGACGGGTTTTTGTCTCGGCTTTGTCTTGAACGGGCGAAGCCCGCGGAAACCCGGGGTCAGGTCTGAGATCTAACCCCCATGATTTACTCATGCTCTTGATTCGGCTATGATGAGGCCATGGCGTCCCAAAAACGCGTCCGCTGGTGGGTCATCGACCATCTCGGCCGTCCGGTTGTCTGGGTCTGGTCGAAATCAACGCGCCTGACCGTCCTCGGCGCGGACCATTATCGGAAACTGCGCGCCTCGGGCCGGGGCATTATTCATTTAATGTGGCACCGGAAAATTTTCATCGTCCCGTTTTTTTTCCGAAAACGGAACATCATGCCTCTCATCAGCCCGTCGCGGGACGGGGAGATCGCGGCCCGGATCATGGACGGCTGGGGCTATAAGCTCCTCCGGGGGTCGGGCACGCATTCCATGAAGGGCGCTTGGCTCGAGATGATCAAGGAACTCGAGGTTGGAGGCGAAATCCTCATTGTGCCCGACGGCCCGCGCGGCCCGGACAGGAAACTCAAGCTGGGCTGCATCAAGCTGGCGGCCCAGACGGGCGCCGCCCTCCTGCCTTTCTCCTTCTCGACCGACAGGAAAAAGCACCTGAAGAGCTGGGACCAGATGCTGATGTTCTATCCGTTCTCGCGGGTCGTGGCCGCGTTCGGGTCTCCGGTCGATATTCCGCTGGAGCTCGACGCGCACGGGATGGAACTCGAACGGCAACGCGTCGAGAGGATCCTGGTTGACTTCGACCGGACGGTGGACGAATACTTCGAGAGACGTCCCTGAAGACTCCCGCCCTCGGGAATTATTTAACGGCCGGCGGCCTCGTCTGGAAGACCTTGACCGTCTCCTTATCGAACAGGACAACGATCGAATAGACGCCGAGGGCGGTTCCGAAGGGAATGTTGATCAGGCTCAGGAACGAGACGACCAGGACCAGGATGCGGGCCCATTCGAGGCCTTTTAGGAGCCCGAGCCCGCCGATGATCTTGGGAACGCCGAGCAGGGCCAGGAAACTGCTGACGACGAACCCCACGAAACGCAGGATTCCGGGGGCGATCTCTCCCATGTCCGGGATAAGGGAAGCCCCCATCAGGATGAGGAAAATAACGAGCGCGCCGAACAGGCTGAGCGCGCCGAAGACGATCCATAGGATGCCTATGATTTTCACGTGGTCTGGCATGCTCCGCACCTCCCAAAGGGTTCACTCGTAATATACGTGAAATCGGCCCGAAAGTTTACGCGCCTATATCCGATTTGACTTTTATGGGAAAAACGAATAAAAAGAAAAAATCTCGACTCTTGGAGGGACCATGACCACGCGAAAAACGATCATTCTCGGGGCAGCGCTCCTCGTCTTCGGCGCGATCGCCGCTTCGGCCCAGACGGTGGACGAACATCTCAAGAAAGGCGATGAGTATTACGCCCAGCTCAACGACGCGAAAGCGCTCGAGGAATATCTCGCCGCCGCTCAGGCCGACGCCAAGAACTACGAAGCGGCCTGGAAAGCCTGCCGGTCCTTGATCGACGTCGGCGACCTGCTTGATGCCAAGGTCAAAGAGAACGTCGCAAAGCAAAAGCAATACTACAAGGACGCGCAAACGTATGCTCGCCGAGCCGTGGTGCTCAACGCGAACGACACCTGGGGCCATTTTTACCTTTCCGCCGCCCTCGGTAAATACGCGCTGATGCTCGGCAAGAAAGAGCAGATCGCGATGTCCAAAGAGATCAAGACGGCGATCGACAGGGCTATCGAACTCGATGCCGCCAACGACCTGGCCTATCACGCCCTGGGCCGGTGGCAGCGCCGAATGGCCGAGATCGGCGGCGCCCAGCGGCTGTTCGGCAGCATCCTCTTCGGCAGCATTCCGAAAGGCAGTTTCGAAGAGGCCGTGAAAGCTCTGCAGAAAGCCACGGAGCTCAAACCCGAGTACATCAACCATCACATCGAGCTTGCCCGTTCCTTCGTGGCCATGGATAAGTATAAGGAAGCCGTCGTAGAATTCCAGAAATGCCTTGACTTGCCCCCCACGACGGCGAAGGACCCGGAATATAAAAAAGAAGCCGACGCCGAGATGGCCGCGGCCAAAAAAAAGATCAAATAATCAGCTCTCTTCGCCGAAGACCTGGGCTTCGAAGACCTCGATCTCCACGCCTTTTTTCCATTCGTTGTCCGGGAGCCCGGCCTTGAGGCAGCCGTGGCGGAGATACGTTTCGAGGTCCCACCCGTACTCGAGCGGAACTTGGGGGAGGAGAAGGCCTCTCCGCGTGCCCTTGGAGATGATGATCCCGTGTTTTCCGACGACGATGTCATGCGGGTCCGGGACCCGGCGGGGGAGGGTCAGGACCGAAATTTCGATGGTCAGGTCGCGAAGCTCGGACGCTTCGACCGGAGGAAAGCGGTAATCCTGGGTGGCCGCCGCGACGGCCATCTCGGCCACGGTTTCGGCGAGCGGCTTGACGGGCAGAGGGTATCCGATGCAGCCCCGGAGCCGGCCGTGAATGTTCAGGGTGACGAAGGCGCCGCGCTTGCCTCGTAACAGCGTGTCCTCCGTCGCGGCTTTGACGGCCTTACGGTCCACGAGCTTGGCCGTGATCGCTTCGCGCGCCAGCGCGAGAAGATATTTTTTCTGTCCGTCGTCGAGGAGATCGCTCATAACCTCCCCTCCTTTTCCCGGATAAGCTTGACCGGGGTAAACGAAAAACGGCCGTCGTAGTCGATCAGGAAAGGCTTGAGGCAGAGGCCGCCTTGTTGGCGCGGCTGGACGCTGAGGAACAGGCGGCCGCAGGCGATCGGCTGGAGGAGCGCTTTCTTGAAGGCCGAACCGCGCGGGGCGAAGAAACCGACCATCCGGCCGCGAAAGATGCGGTCAAGGCGGATCATATTTTCGAGCGTGGCGTCGAACCCCGCGGGAACGGGGAGGACCTTTTCGACGATGACGCGGCGGCCGCGCTTATGCCCCAGGAGGCAGCCTTTGAGATGGGCCGCGGAAGAGACGGCGCTTAAAGCTTCGAGCGCCTGAACGGCTTCCCTGGCCAGGAACGCGTCCATGGCGGAATTATAACTTATTTATCGGGGCCAGGTCTCTCCATTTGTGAGAGAGGGGAGCCTCGTCCTTATTCCAAGCTCCCGACAGCGTGTTCGACCGCGTCCAGGATTTCGCTCGAACGGACGAGCGCCTTCATCGTGTTATGGTCGGTGTAGAGAGGGCGGTCCACGTCGAGGTGGGCGACGTGCCGGCGGATGACGGCGCGCGCGGCCTGGACCCCGTGTCCGGGCGTGAACTCGCGGAAGTCGAGCGCCTGGGCGCCGGCCATGAGCTCGATGCCGAGAACGCCGTAAGCGTTGTCCAGGATTTGCTGGTTCTTCAACGCCGTATTCATGCCCATCGAGACGAAGTCTTCCTGGTCGGCGGCGGCCGGGATCGATTGGATCGAGGCCGGCGCGGACAGGATGCGCTGTTCGACGATGAGATGGTCGGCGGTGTACTGGCTGAGCATCATGCCGGAAAACATCCCCGCGCCCTTGGTCAGGAACGCGGGCAATCCGACGCTGAGCGCCGGGTTGGTCAGACGGTTGAGTCGGCGTTCGCTCAGGACGCAGACCATCGTCACGGCTGTGCCGACCATGTCCATGGGAAGCGAGACCGGCGACCCCTGGAAGTTCGCGCCGGTCAGGGTCAGTTTGTGCTCGGCTAGGAAGATGGGGTTGTCCGCGACGCCGTTGAGCTCGGTTTCGACCTGGGCGCGGGCGTAAGCCACGGCGTCGTGGGCCGCGCCGATGACCTGCGGCGTCGAGCGCATGGAATAGGCGTCCTGGACCTTAGTCTTGATCTTGCCGGTGGCGAGGTCGCTGCCCTGAATGCAGCGCATGATAGCCTGGGCCGACCGGATCGCGCCCGGGAAGCCTCGTTCCCGGTGAAGGCGGACGTCGTAGGGTTTAAGGTTGGCGACGAGCGCCTCGAGCGATATGGCGCAGGCAATCTCCGCCTGCTTGAGCCAGCGATTGATGTCGTAAAGCTGAATGGCGCTCATGGCCGCGGTCAGGTTGGAACCGTTGATGGCGGCCAGGCCGTCGCGGGCCTGGAGGCCGGGGATGGGGATGCCGGCGCGTTCCATGGCGACGCGGCCAGGGAGGCGCTCGCCCTTGAAAAAGGCCTCCCCTTCGCCCATGAGCAGCAGCGCGATCTGGGACATGGGCGCGAGGTCGCCGCACGCGCCGACCGAGCCCTTCGCGCACACGACCGGCGTCACGCCCTTGTTGAGCATCTCGACAAGCGTCAGCGTGATTTCGGGGCGGCACCCGGAGCGTCCTTTGGCGTGGACGTTGATCCGGCTGGCCATGGCTCCGCGGACGTGCTCGAGGGGAGCGGGGTCGCCGATGCCGGCGGCGTGGTTGTAGATGAGATAGCGCTGGAAATCCTTGACCTGATCGTCCGTCAGAACGACCTCGGAGAACTCGCCGATGCCGGTGTTGATGCCGTACATGATTTCGCGGGCCTTGATCTTGTCTTCGATCATCGCCCGGCACTGCTTGATCTTGTCTAGGGATTCGGGCGCGACCTCGACGCGTTCGCCGGCGCGGGCGATGCGGACGAGCGTTTCGGCCGTCAATGATTTTCCATCAAGAACGATAGCCATAACGAGCCTCCTGAGGGATATCCATGGGCTTCATAGATTAGCCCAATTTTCCCGGAGAAACAAGACGCGGCCGGGGCCGGCGCGTTTCGGGCCGGTCAGTCCTTGTCGGCCCAGATGACGATCGCGTTGCCCCGCTGGAAGAACAGCAGCAGGTCGAGACGCGAGACGAGCCAGACGAAAGGATAAAGGACCCTGTAGAGACCGAACGCCTTTTTCTGGGCGGCGAATTCGTCCGACGTCGAGGGCCGGATATGGCCGTCCCGGAGTTTGGCCTCGGGCTTCGCCGAGAGGAGATTCACGTACGCGGCGTTGAGGATAAGCTCGAG
>Ga0315289_10003980_pt1 | contig 22192 bp, 19 predicted proteins | sample YL17G11_40_MG_FD_203452 | JGI IMG/M metagenome (GOLD analysis project Ga0315289, IMG submission 203452) | Sediment microbial communities from Yellowstone Lake, YNP, Wyoming, USA - YL17G11_40 | ecosystem: Environmental > Aquatic > Freshwater > Lake > Sediment | place: USA: Wyoming | collected... | reverse complement strand
CTCGAAGAGGAGATCATTAAATCGCAGAAGCTCGAATCGATCGGCGTCCTCGCCGGCGGCATCGCGCACGACTTCAACAACTTTCTGACCGCGATCATCGGCAACGCCTCGCTCGCGCGGCTATCGATGAGCGCTCAGGACAAATCGTACGGCGTGCTTTCCGATATCGAGAAGGCCGCAACACGCGCGCGCAAGCTCACGCAGCAGCTTCTGACGTTCTCGAAGGGCGGGGCGCCCGTGAAGAGGATCATCCCTCTCGGCGATACCATTCGCGACACGGTGAGCTTCGCCCTGACCGGCTCGAACGTTTCGTCCACCTTCGATATGCCGGACGACCTCTCGCCGGTCGATGCGGACACCGACCAAATCAGCCACGCCGTCAACAACATCGTCATCAACGCACGCGAAGCGATGCCCCACGGGGGGACAATCAGCATCCGGGCCGAGAATGTCGACGTCGCGGAGGGCGCGATGCTGCCGCTTCCCCCCCAACGGTACGTGAAGATCTCGATACAGGATCGGGGAGTCGGCATTCCCCGTGACGACGTCGGCAAAATATTCGACCCCTACTTCACGACGAAGGCAGAGCAGCACAGCGGCCTCGGCCTCTCCGTCGCATATTTCGTGGTAAAGAAGCACGGGGGTCACATCACCGTCGACTCCGAGCCCGACGTCGCGACGATATTCTCGATCTATCTGCCGGCGGCGCGCGCCGAACTGCCCGCGGCCGAGCGGAAGGAGCCCGCCGCCCCGACCCGGGGCCACGGCAGAATCCTCGTCATGGACGACGAAGAGATCGTCCGCGACGTCCTCGGAAAGATCCTGCAACGGTTCGGATACGATGTGGAGTTCGCGAGGGACGGCATGGAAGCGGTCGATGTGTATCGCGCCGCAATTGACAGCGCGAAGCCGTTCGACGCCGTTATCATGGACCTGACGATCACCGGCGGCATGGGGGGCATAGAGGCAATCGAGCTCCTCCGGCTCATCGACCCCGACGCGAAGGCGATCGTTTCGAGCGGCTACAGCGACGACCCGGTGATGTCGGACTTCCGCAAATACGGATTCGACGGAGTTATCGCGAAGCCCTTCCGGGCGGAAGAGCTGAGCGCTGCGCTCGGCAAAATCCTGAGCCGCGAGAAGGTTCCGAGCCGCAAAGATAGAGCCTCCGGGTGACCGAATCCTCCCTTGTCGAGGGAACACGGTGAGCCTCGCGCGGGGCGCCCCTCACGTTCCGCGCGGGAACCAGTGCTGCGTCCGCTTGCAGATTCCCACGAGGAGGAGCATCACGGGCACCTCGATGAGCACGCCCACCACCGTGGCCAGCGCGGCCCCCGACGAGAGCCCGAAGAGCATGACCGCCGTCGCGATGGCCACCTCGAAATGGTTCGAAGCCCCGATCATGGCGGCGGGCGCGGCTTCCTCGTAGGAGAGTCTCAAAGCCCTCGCCGCGCCGTAGCCGAGCCAGAAGATCAGCATCGTCTGGATGAAGAACGGGATCGCGATCCAGAGGATCGTGAGCGGGTTCGCGAGGATGACCTCCCCCTTGAAGCTGAAGAGAAGGACCAGCGTGGTCAGGAGCGCGATGATCGTGACCGGCGTGAGCACGTGGAGGAACTTCTTCTGAAACCAATCCCTCCCTCTCGCTGCGATGATCCATCGCCGCGAGAAGTACCCGGCCACGAGCGGCAGGGCCACGTAGATCGCGATGGAGAGTGCCAGCGCCTGCCAGGGAACGGGCAGACGGCCGACGCCGAGGAGAAAACCGCCGAGCACACCGTACAGGAGCAGCATCGTCAGTGAGTTGATGGCGACCATGACGAGCGTGAGTCCGTCGTTGCCCCGGGCCAGGTAGCCCCAGACGAGCACCATGGCGGTGCAGGGCGCGATCCCCAGAAGAATCGCACCGGCGAGGTAGCTGCGCCAGAGCGGCACCTCGAGCATCTTCATGCCGTTGTGCAGCACGACAGTCCCCGCTCCGTGCGCGGCGCCGACCGGAAGATCGAGACCGAAGGGCATCCTGACGAGATCGGTCGCCTCCGGACCAATGAACCCCTTGAACAACACCCCGAGAAACAGCAGGGCGATTGCGTACATGGTGAACGGCTTTACGGCCCAGTTGACGAAAAGCGTGAGAAGCACAGGTTTGCCGCTCTTGCCCGCACTGATCACCGAAGCGAAGTCGATCTTCACCATGATGGGGTACATCATGAAGAAGAGGCAGATCGCGATGGGAATGGACACCACGGGAGCGCCGGCCACGTAGATCGCCATCCCGTCGAGCGTTTTTGCGAGAGCTGGGGCGATTTTCCCCAGCAGGATGCCGCCGACGATGCAGAGCCCCACCCATGCCGTGAGGTAGCGCTCGAAGATATTCGTCAACCGCCGCTCATCGACGGGAATCATTTCATCACGCATCGCCGCACTCCTCCCCGTATCGAATGTGTCCCTAATGCACGCTCCACACAAGATAAACGCCCCCGAGTATGACGAGAGCCCCGCACACCTTTTTGAGAATGACGGCTCCCTTCGAACGCTCGTTCCAGTTGAGATACCTCTGCACCATGCTCGTGAAAGTCCCCGCGAGCACGATCACGGCGCAGTGGCCGATCGCGTAGAACAAAACGAGAGAGACGGCCAGGGTCGGCCTCGTCGAGGCCACGCTGAAGGCGATCCCGAGCATCGGCGCCATGTACGCGAAGGTGCAGGGACCGAGCGCGACGCCGAACACGAGCCCGATGACGAGAGCGGCGAGCGCTCCCTTCTTCTTCATCTTCGGCTGGTTCGCGGCGCCGAGAAACGGGATGGTGATGACCTCGAGGAGATGCAGGCCGATCACGAAGAAAATCGCCGCGACGAAATAGTTCCCCGTCTTCCCGACGTCCCCCATGATACGGCCCATCATCCCGGTAATGGCACCGATCGCGGCGATCGTCGCGAGGATCCCGAGCGAAAAGAGCCCGGAGAGCGCGAATGCGCGCCGCTTCGTGACGACTCCCTGCCCGTCGATGAACCCCACGATGAGCGGAATGCTCGACAGGTGACACGGGCTGAGGAGAATGCTCAAAACGCCCCACGCCATCGATGCCGCCAGGGCAATAAGTGGCGCCCCCTGCAGGGCCCCGGTGAGGCGATCGAAAAGGGATATCATTGTCAAACGCCCTTCTGCTTCAGCACCTTGACGAGCTCGTCCTTCGGGAAGTACCCCTCGTGCCGGAAGTACTCCGTGCCGTCCTTGTCGAGGAAGACCTGCGTCGGGATGACCCGTATGCCGTATTTCTTTGAATACGGCTTGCCCGCCTCCGTCCACACATCGTGGAATACAACCTTGACCGAGCCCGCGTACTCCTGCTCGATCTCCTTCATGATCGGCTGCATCTTCTTGCAGGGAATGCATTTGACGGAACCGAGCTCGACGAAGGTGACGAGCGGCGCGCCGTCCTTCTTGGACGACGGCTTGTCTTTCCCCGCCGGCGCCTTTTTCTCCTCCCGCGAGCACGCGACCCCGATGAACAGCGCGATCGTCAATACCGCCGCGATCACGGTGCGTTTCTTCATCGATCTCTCCTTTCCCGATCCGGTTCCTGTTTCAGCAGCGCCTCAATGTCGGCCTCCGACAGGACCTTCCCCGCGCTCTTGACCCCGCCGTCAATGACCAGGGCGGGCGTGATCATCACGCCGAACTTCATGATGTCCTGAATCTTCTCGACCTTCTCGATCTCGGCCTCGATGCCGAGCGCCTTGACCGCCGCTTCCGCGTTGGCCGCAAGCGCCTTGCACTTCGGGCACCCAGTCCCGAGGATCTGGATCTTCTTCATAGCGCCCCCTTCAAATCGCCCCGTACAGCATTCCGGTGAGTGTCGCCATCACGATGATCAGAGAAACGAAAACAACGGCCTTTTTCGTGCCGAGGATGCTTCGGATTACGAGCATGTTGGGAAGGCTCAGCGCCGGTCCCGCCAAGAGCAGCGCGAGCGCCGGCCCCTTGCCCATACCGCTCCCGATCAGCCCCTGCAGGATCGGCACCTCGGTCAGCGTGGCGAAGTACATGAACGCCCCCGCGAAGGAGGCGAAGAAATTGGCTGCGAGCGAATTGCCGCCGACCGCCCTCGCGACCCACGCCGAGGGAATCAGCCCTTCGTGCCCGACGCGGCCGAGGAGCGCCCCGGCGACGAGCACGCCCATGAGAAGAAGCGGCAGTATCTGCTTTGCGAAACCCCACGTCGATGAGAACCACTCCGCGGTTTCTCCCCGAGCGGTGCTCGTGAAGATGGAGAGCCCGATGACGCCTGCGGCGAACGGAATGATCGGACGCCCGGGAACAAGCAGGGCCAGGGCGGCGACGGGCATGGCGGTCAAAACCGTCTTCCACCATGCGACCTCGAACCAGAGAACCAGCATGACCCCCAGCGCGAGGGCACATAGAGACGTCACGATCCATTTCGCGCTGTAGATCGCGGCCCAGAGGCCGGTCCCCTCCGCGGGCCTTCCCCAGTTGGCAAACACAAGAATCCCCACCATGGCGGCGAAGTACAATGCGTTCTTCCAGAGGGGACGTTTCGTCTCGGGCTCGCTCATCGTCGCCTGCGCGATGGCCTTCTCCTCTTCTTCCTTGCGAAATATGAGGTGCATCAATACGCCGATGATCACGCTGAAAAAAATGGCTCCCACGGCGCGCGCGACGCCCAGTCCGAGACCCAGCACGCGGGCGGTGAGGACGATTGCAAGCACGTTGATCGCGGGCCCCGAGTACAGAAACGCCGTGGCCGGGCCGAGCCCCGCTCCCATTCTATAGATTCCGGCGAACAGCGGCAGCACCGTGCACGAGCAGACCGCGAGAACGGTCCCGGATACCGAGGCCACGCCATAGGCGAGCACCTTGTTGGCCCTCGCGCCGAGGTACTTCATGACGGAGGCCTGGCTGACGAAGACCCCGATGGCGCCCGCGATGAAAAACGCCGGGATCAGGCACAGCAGCACGTGCTCGCGGGCATACCACTTGACGAGGTAGAACGCCTCGAGGATCGCGCCGTCATAGCGGGGGCTGCCGATCGGCAGATAGAAACAGGCGAGAAAGACCGCGGCGATCAGCGCGAGCTTCTGCCATTCGTTCTTCCAGTTCATGCAAGAGCCCTCCCTCGGCCCTTCCCGAACGGTCGCGCGGCGGCGCGGGTCCTCAGCTCAAGAGCTCCGCCTTCGCTTCCGCGCCCGACTTGATGACCGCCTCGATGCAATTCATGAAGTCCATGACGCAGGGAACCCGCAAACGGTAGAACACCTGCTGTCCCCGCTTTTCATCCTCGACGAGTCCGGCTTGCTTGAGAACCGTCAGGTGTCTCGACACCGTCGAAAAATCCGCATCGATGTGCTCGGCAAAGCGGCATACGCAGCATTCGCCCTTGCTCAGCTCCTGAATCATGAAAAGCCTGGTCGGGTGCCCGAGCGCCTTGAATACCCGGGCCTTGGCGCGGAGAAGCGCCTGATCCTTCCTCGTCATATGCTTCCACCCTTTATTTGCATACTTGGTAAAATAACCAAATATCCCGGCCGCGGTCAAGCGCGAAATCACTTCACCGCCTTCATTCTGAATGGGATTCTTCAAGGCATCAAAGGCCCTCGGAGCGATTGCAGCGCTGAGCCGCCTCGTTGAAGCCCCTTCGAACGGCAAGCTCGATCGTCTCGACGGCCTCCTCGATCATGTCCCCGACCACCTCACGCTCCCCGGCGAAAAAATCGGAAAGGACGAACTCCACCCAGTCGACACCGGCGCTCGGGGCACCGATGCCGAGCCGGAGCCTCGCGAAATCCTCCGTCCCGAGCCGCTCGATGACGGAGTCGAGCCCCTTGTGGCCGCCCCCTCCCCCGCCCGCACGGAGGCGGAGCTTCCCGAGAGGGAGGTTCAGATCGTCGCAGACGATCAAGAGCGTCCCCTTCCCGATCGCACCGTGGCGCGCGAGCGCGACTCCCGATTCATTCATGTAGGTGAGCGGTTTGATGAGGGTGACCGCGCGGCCGGCGACGCGCCAGAGGGCGGTCTGCGCCGGACCCGCCGCGCGCTTCCACGAAAAAGAATGGCGCTTCGATAGGAGATCGAGCGCCATGAATCCGAGGTTGTGCCGTGTCGAATGGTAGCGGGGCCCGGGATTGCCGAGACCGCACACGATGGAAATCTCCGCCATGGAGAACTGCTATTTTCCTTTCTTCTCTTTTTCCTTGTCCTTTTCTTTTCCTTTTTCTTTTTCCTTTTCCTTGCCCTTGTCCTTTTCTTTTCCCTTTTCCTCCGCTTCGCCCTCTTTGCCTTCTCCGGCTTCTCCTTCCTCGCCCTCTTCCACTTCCGCGGCTACGGCGGCGGCGGCAGGAGCACCGGGCTCGGGGATGAGGACCTCGAGCTTCTTCGGCGCGGAGACGTGCGCGATCGTCACGTGCGGATCGTCAACGATCTCGAGGTCGGGATAGAGCGCGATGAGATCGGAGACGTGGACCGAATCCCCGATCTCGAGGTGCGCGATGCTGATCGAAACCTTTTCCGGAATCTCCATCGGTTTCACGTTGAGCGTGACCTCGCGGATGCCGTGATCGAGCACGCCTCCCTCTTCCTTGACGCCCTTCGCCATGCCGGCGAGTTCGATAGGCACGCCGATATGGAGCTTCTCATCAACCATGATCCTCTGAAGGTCGAGGTGGAGAACATCCCCCGTTACCGGGTGATGCTGGATCTCCCGGACCAGCGTGAGAATCGACCCCTCGTCCGAGCCTTCGACGTCGAGGCTCAGGATCATGTGTTCGCTCGTCGCCGTATGCAGGATGTGCCAGATATCCTTCTGGGAAACGGCGAGCGACATGGGCTCGCGCTTGTGCCCGTAAAGGATCGCGGGGATCTCCCCCCCGGAACGGAGGCGTTTGGCGCCCTCCTTGCCTGCCCCGACCCGCATGTGTGATTTCAATTTCGGTTTCTGCATTGTCGTCCTCCAACGTTAATCGAAGAGAATGCTGATCGATTCCCTCGTATGGATGCGCCGTATCGCCTCGCCGAGGAGCGGCGACACGTCGAGAACCGTGATCTTCCCGCATCGCGCGCCGCTTCTCACGGGAATCGAGTTGGTCACGATGACCTCCTCGATCGACGACTGCTCGATCTTCTCGAGCGCCTCCCCCGAGAAGACGGGATGCGTCGCAGCGGCGATGATCTTCCTCGCCCCCCCGGCCTTCAGTACCTCGGCGGCCTGGGTGATCGTCCCGGCCGTGCTGATGATATCATCGAAGATGATGATGTCGCTCCCCGCGACCTCGCCGATGATATTCATGACTTCCGACCTATCGGCGGTGGTCCTCCGCTTGTCGACGATGGCGAGATTGGCGCCGAGACGTTTCGCGAATGCCCGGCCCATCTTGATACCGCCGACGTCGGGCGAGACGACCGTGATATTCTTCAATTTCTTCCCCCGAATATATTCAAAGAACACCGGCGCCGCAAAAAGATTATCGACCTGGATATCGAAAAATCCCTGTATCTGGGCCGCGTGGAGCTCGAGGGCGAGCACGCGATCCGTGCCCGCCGTCGTGATGAGATTCGCGACGAGCTTGGCCGATATGGGAACACGGGGCTGATCCTTGCGATCCTGCCGCGCGTAGCCGTAGTAGGGTATGACCGCGGTGATCCGGTGCGCCGATGCCCGGCAGCACGCGTCGACCATGAGGAGCAGCTCGAGCAGGTTATCCGCCGGCGCGAAGGTCGACTGGATAATGAATATATCCCTGCCGCGAATATTGTCCTCGATGCGCACCTTGATCTCGCCGTCCGAGAAGTGCCCGATCTCGACCTCGCAGAGCCCTACCCCGAGGTACTCCGCGATCTTCTTGCCGAGCTCGGGATTCGCCGTGCCGGCGATCAGCCTGAGCTCATCATTCATCCCGATTCCCTCCATAAAAGTAAGGTGACCGATGCGGCCACCCTTCCAGCAACCATTGTGGTTGGGGCGGGAGGATTCGAACCTCCGATTCAGGATCCAAAGTCCCGTGTCTTGCCGCTTGACGACGCCCCAGCCGTTATGTGGATACCGTACGTTCGGTACGTAATCCTTCAGATTTCGATGCCCGCCTCCGCGGTCATCTTCTCTCTCTCCTTATGATAGGCGCCGAGCACCTTGCCTTCCATCCAGGCGCGCGTGTCGTTATTTATCGGATGGGCGATATCCTGAAACGTGCCGTCGGGGCGCTTGCGGCTCGGCATCGCCACGAAAACGCCCTTTGCACCCTCGATAATCTTGAGACCTCGGATCACGAACATGTTATCGAGGGTTATGCTCGCAAAGGCCTTGAGCTTGTTGTCGCTTCTCAGTGAAATCCGTATCTCCGTGATCTCCATGTGCTCCCCCTAGATTGTCGCGACCGCTCCCTCCTACGCAAATCGTATTGCCGTATCAACAGGTTGAACCACCCGCGTGAAGAAACCTTCGCTGTTCAGACGCTTGCTGACCTCCCTCGCTTCGCTTTCCTTACTGAAAATCGCAAAACAGGCGGACCCGCTTCCGCTCAAGGAACTCAGAACCGGCTTTTCTGCTTTTAAAGCCGCGAGAATCCCGGAAACGCTCGGAAAACGATCACTCACCCCGGCCTCGAAGCTGTTATAAGTTTCGAGCCGGATATTTGGAAACCGCTGCAATCCTTCAAGTAACGCGGCAAGTGTAGCCGTGCCAGCACCCCTTGTCAATACTAAATTGAGATTTTGATAAGCCCATCTCGTCGAAATAGTTACGTCTGGTTTTATGATCAGAATCCAGCCTCGCCGAAGCCCCGGCGCCTCTTCCAGCAGCTCCCCTCTCCCGCGGCCGATTGCGGGCCTTCCGAGGATGAAAAACGGCACGTCGCTCCCGAGCGATGCGGCGAGCTCGCCGAGCTCATTGTCGGTGAGACCGCACTGGAAGAGCTTGTTGACGGCCAGCAGCGTGGCGGCCGCATCGGAGCTCCCGCCGCCGAGCCCGGCCCCCGGCGGGATCCCCTTCACGACCCGGATACTGACTCCGGCGCCTCGGCCGCATCTGGCAAGAACGAGACTGGCCGCCTTGTGGCAGAGGTTGTCCTCGTTCCAGGGGATCGAGGCGTCGTCCCCTTCCACGGTGACTCCCGAAGGCGCTTCCCTGAAGGTGAGCTCGTCCCACAGGGACACGGGCTGATAGAAGGTTTCAATCTCGTAAAAACCGTCTTCCCGGCGGCGGATCACGTCGAGGTACAGGTTGATCTTCGCAGCCGCAAGAACCTTCATCACACGACCCGCCCGATAGAGAACGACCCCGGTTCGGGGCTCAGGAGCGCGCCCGGTAGGCTTGCCAGAGCTTTCCCCATTCCGTCTTCATGAATCGTCCGATTTTCCGCCGCCCGACCGTCGGATACCAGAAGGCGTCGTGGTAGAGGTTCGACGCGAGCGGCGCCCAGAAGGCCAGCGGTGAATGGAGGGCGATCTTCTCGAGGAAACGGAGCGGCCCGATCCTGAGCATCTGGTCGCCCCAGATGACGAAGCTCCGCTTCGACCTGAAATGCATGTTAAGGGCGCCGATATCCTCGCCGGCGATCTCGATTGTGTCGATGCGCGCCTCCCCGAGGCCGCGCTCGGTCGCCATGCGCAGGTACGGGATCGACATCGGATCGAAGCCCATTATCTTCGCGGCAACCGCATCGATCGCGACCGAATCGGCGCTCGCGAGCACGACGTTGCCGGCGACCGGATCCATCGTGCGCGGGCCCGCGCCGTCGCCGCACACGGTGCCATCCATGACCGCGAAGACGTTCGGATGGAGCTCGCGCTGCATGATCAGGAGATCGACGAGCACCTCGTGGATGTGTTTGTGCGCGTAATGGCGCACCTCCTTGAGGAGCCCGCCGAAGGCGTTCTTGACGGCGCCCGTGGTGATCGAATGCCCGTGCGTCTTCACGGTCGGAAGATGGAGAATGTCCCTCCCTTCGAACATGGCGGGTATCTCGATTCCCTCGGGGAAGATCGTGTGGAGCCGCAGCAGCGGCTCGCGGAACTGATGCACCTTCCATTCGACTTCGGGGAGCGGGGTGAAGCCGAGACCGTACCTCTCGAGCACGGGAAGCCACAGGTTGTTGGCCGCCCCCTTGCGCGGGTTCGTCACGACGGTCTTGTTCTCGATGGGAAGTATCTGCTCCTTCCGGTAGCCGTGGGCGAGGAGGTATCGCGCCACCCCATCAAGCTGCCACGGCTGGCTCGAGCAGGCGGGGAAGTACTTCGTCCAGGAGAGATTGAGCTTGAGGAGAAGCTCGCGCCTCGCCGTGAGGTGCCGCGGGGCCCCGGCGAGATCCATCGCTCGAGCGATGTCGTCGAGGATCGTGCCGGGGGTCGTTCGAACGACGGCGACCGTGGATGCCATGATTCAGACCCCTTATGTCAGAAGCGCCACAGGATCAGGATCGTCGTCAGGAACCAGAGGAATACCGCTATCAGAATCGACTTCTCGGTGAGGAGAACCCCCGACGGGTCTCCCCCCTCGTTTCTGCTGTAGACGATGTAGAGGTACCGCATGATGCCGAACACGACGAACGGGATCGTGTAAACGAGGTTCCCGGTTCCGAACTTCTCCACGGTGCTCGGCCATATCGTGTAGATCGAATAGGACACGAGCGCCGTCGCCGCCGAGAGCCCGACGAGTTGGTCGAGGAGATGCACCGAATAGTCCTTGAGCGAATTGCGGTGCGCGCCGGCCTCGCTGAGGAAGACGATCTCGTTCCGCCGCTTGCAAAAGGCGAGAAACAGCGAGAGGAACAGCGTGCATATGAGGAGCCACGGACTGATCTCGATGCCGGGAACAACAGGCTCCAGAACGGCGACACCGGCCACCGCCCTCAGAAGAAAATTGAACGATATCGAGAATACGTCGAGGATGACGACGCTGCGCAGAAACGTCGAGTAGGCAAAGCTGAGAGCGATGAACGCGGCGGCGGCGATGAAGAATTCTCGCCCGAGAACCCACGAGAGGACGAGGAGCGCCGCGATGAGAACAACGGCGAACGGGACCGCTTCTCCCGGGCTCAGGAGGCCCGACGGGATGGGCCGTTTCTTCTTGACCGGATGAGCGCCGTCCCTCGCGCGATCGAAAACGTCGTTGAGAATGTAAACCGCGCCGGACATGAGGCAGAAAATGGCGAAGCCGCAAAAACTTCGCTCGAGGAGCGCGATGTTGAAGAGGTTTCGCGAGAAAACGATCCCGGCGAAGAGGACAAGGTTCTTCGTCCACTGCCGGGGCCGCATCGAGACGAGGATGTACCAGAGCTTCATCATGCCCATATACTACAACATTAGCATCGAACGCGCAAACGTTCAAGGCGGATGGCGAGGTTCACGCCGATGACGATATAGAGAAGCGTGACGACCTCCGCGTCGCCGAAATTCCATTCGAAGAGCCCGTTCACGACGAAGCCCGCGAGCGCACCGAGAGCGCCCACGACCCACGCGCGGTCGCTCGGGCCGAGATCGAGCCTCAGGTTGCGCGCGATAAGGAGCGCAAACGATACGAGGAGCGCGCAGAACGCGGCGAGCCCGACAACGCCCGTTTGAACCGCGATCTGGAGAAAATCGTTGTGCATGTGCCCGTGAACGTGAACGGCGCCCGGCGGCATGTGCTTCCGGTACGTCTCGCCGAGGTCCATCGTGCCGACCCCGACGACCGGGTGCTCCCGGAAGATGCTCAGGCCCCCCCGCACGAGCTCGAGCCGCTGGACGTTCGTTCTGAACCTCGGATTCCAGATGCTTTCGACGCGCTCCCGGTACGGCGCAGGAAGCAGGACGACAAAGATCACGAAAGCGGCAGCCAGCGGCGCGAGCAGCTTCCTGCGCAAAACGGCACAGATGACGATGACGGAGACGAGCGTACCGACCCACGAGCTCCGCGTGAAGCTGAAAAACAGCGCGGCGAATGCGGAGACCGCGCCGATGCTCACCGCGATCCGGAGCTTCCGGCCGAGCCCGGGGCTCAGGGCGATCGCGAGAAAGAGAGAGCAGACAATGAGGAGAATCCCCCCGAACGTCATGGCGTTCGAGAAGGACCCGGGACTCCTCCCGAGTGCGCCCTCGCCCTTGCCCAAAACATAGATCGCGATTCCGTAGACGGCGCTTCCCGCACCCGAGAAAAGGAGCGCGGCGAAGAGCCGGCTTCTCAGTCTCGCGCTCGCGGCAAGAAAGGCGACGGTAGGGACGGCGCTCATGAGGAGCAGGTTCTTGAGACCCACGAGGCTCTCGCTCCGTTTGCTCGAGAAGAGCGCCGCGACGAGGCAGGCGGCGATGAACAGTGCAAGCGAGGCATCGAGCATCGTGCGCCGGGGGGCGGGGGCTTCCTTTCGAATCAGGAAGAATATCCAGAGGAGGATGCTCAGGCCCAGCGCCGTCTGAGAAGCCGCGATCGAGAAGGTCGAGCAGAAGACGAATGCGCCCAGAACGATCCCAAGCGCGAGGGGAACCGTATCCGCCGGTGCGGTGCGGGCATCACGATGCATGTTCCCTCACCGGGGACGAGCGCGCCATTTCGCCGAGCGCGTCCGCAAGCGCCTCGGCATCCCCCTCGTCGAGGGCCCTCATGAGCTTGAGCCGGAGGCGCTCCGTCTCCGGCACGGAGCCTTCGATTGCATATTCGAGAAACGCATACTTCCCCTCTGCCTCTTCGCTCGCGATGGCACGGAAAACGCCGCCGTCGCGATCCGCGGCGCCCGCGATGAGCTCGCACCATTCGCGCGCGGCCGGTTCCCCCTCGATCCGCACGATCGCGCAGCGCGAGGGTTCGCGGCGGAAGATATCGAGCACGATGAGCTCCGTCGCGCGGACCGCCTCGTTCGGAGCGGACTTCGACAACCGCTCGAACGCGACGAACCGCACGGCAGCGCGGTGTGCCGCTTCGGAAGCGATCTTTTCGAGCGGCAGCATGATCGTTCTCAGATATGCCTCGCCGCCGTTCTCGAGATTCGCTTCGCGAATGGAGAAATCGGCCACAACGAGCTCGGGGCGTTCGGCGTCGAAGATCGTTCGCAGCGCCTGCCGCTCGTTCAGCACGCCGAGATAGCATCGCACGCGGGAACTGGCGGCCTCGCCGCAGCACGCCCCATCCCCGAGCGCCCTCGCGTCGTTCGAAATGAGGGTGACCTTCGATGAACGAGACAGCACCGCACCGGCCTTCTCGACGAGGGAGCCGTTTCCCGCGACGAGCACGCTCCGGCCGACGCACGGCGGCTCCAGCGGACGCTCCCCGTCCCCCGCCGCGATCCCGGACGGATCGGATACCGCGCGCACGCGGATTCCCGCTTCGGCGAGCCTCGCGCGCGCGTCGAACGGGATGCGGTCGAAAAACGACGGGAGGGCAAGGATCTCATCCGCGCGGTGCGCCTTCGCGATCTCTTCCGCATTCGAGATGGGCCCGAGAACCTTGAGCCCGTGAACGACGCGCCCCGTCATCTCGGTACGGTCGTCGAGGTAACCGATCGCTCGCACAGCGCCCGCCTTCACGACCTGCCGGAGAACGAGCTCCGCGATCGGTCCGGATCCCGCGATGATCGCACTCGGACGCGGGATATCCTCGCCCGAGGGAAGCTCGTGGAACCAGCGCGTCGCGATGCGCGATCCCGCCATGAAGACGGTGAGGATGAACCAGTCGATGATGAACACGGAACGCGGGAACGCCTGGAACCTGAACAGCAGCGTGAACGAGACGACCATGACCGCCGAGCCGACCGAGACCGCCTTTGCGATGCGGATCACGTCGTCGAAGGTCGTGTAGCGCCACATTCCCCGGTAGAGCCCGTAGTAGAAGAATACGGCGGTCCGGATCACGAGGACGATCGGAAGGCTTATGAGCATCGAGGCCGTCTCCGCCTGGGGGAACTTGAAATTGAGCCTCAGGTAGTAGCTCAGGAGGTAGCTCAGCGCGATGAAGGCGAGGTCGCCGAACGCGAGCCCGAGCGTGCGTCCTTCCCAGAGGAGACGCTCCCCCTTCTCCATGCTCCGGATCTTCGCGAGCGCCCACATGAAGAATCCGATCCAGATCACCGAGAGAAAGGTCACGAAGGTCCACGCCTGATGAAACGCGAGAATGGCGCTCACGCCGAGGAGCGAAGCGATCAGGTACTCGAGCAGCGTCACCTGTTTGTGCGAGAGCCCGAGGCTCGTGAGGCGCTGGTAGTAATGCGTCCGGTGCGGTGAGAAGAGCCTTTCCCTCTTGAGCGCACGGCGGACGAGGGTGAGCACCGCATCGCCGACGGCTCCTGCCAGAAGCAGAATCGTGATGAACGCCGGCACGCCCGCACCCTGGGCGATCACGGACAGGACGGCGAAGGTATACCCGATGAAGGTGCTTCCCATGTCCCCCATGAAAATGCGCGCCGGCGGGAAATTGAACCGCAGAAAGCCGAACGACGAGCCGGCGAGCACCGCGTAGAGGCTCCGCATTTGAATGGCGCCCGTCATTCCCGAAATGAAATAGAGGAAGGCCGAGGCGATCAGTCCGATGCCGGCGGCGAGGCCGTCGATGCCGTCGATGAAATTGTAGAAATTGACGATCGCGACGATCCAGACGAGCGTGGCCGGCACCGCGAGGACACCGAGATCGACTGATCCGACGAGCGGGATGCTGAACTCACGGAGGACAATGCCGGAGGCGACCGCGATACCGGCCGCTCCGAACTGCACGATGAGCTTGAGCCGCGCATCGAGCCCGCGCAGATCGTCGAGAAACCCCCCGAGCGCGATGATCGCGCCTCCCCCGAGGGCGCCGGCAAGAATCGACGCCGTCGCGAAGGGCCTGAAGCCCGCGATGAGGAGCGTTGCGCACGTGAGGTAGAACGAGATCGTGATCGCGGCGCCGCCGAGGCGCGGCTTCGGGATCGAATGCGAGCTCCGGTCGTTCGGTATGTCGAGAAGCCGGCGCTTGAGCGAAAAGCGCAGAATAGCGCCGGTCAAAAGGTACGAAATGCAAAACGCCTCGAGAAAAAAAAGAAGGTCAGCCATAGCGATACGCCCTGGATGCAACGCGATTCATGTCCCTTTGATTGTCGAATCATAATCAAAGGAGCGAGGCGCAACAAGCTATTTCTGGGGTTCCTCCGGGCGCCGGTTCCGCAGCTTTTTTTCCGCGAGGCGATTGAGGAGATCGACCTGGAGCGCGACGATTTTCCGCTCGTCGAATCTCGCGAGCACGCGGATTTGTCCCGCCTCCCCCATCGCGGCGCGTAGCCCCCGCGAGAGAAGCAGCGTGGTCATCGCGGCGGCGAGCGCCTCGTGATCGCGAGGAGGAACGAGTATGCCGGTAGTACCGTTCACGACCTCCTCCCTGCACCCGCGTATCGACGTCGCGACGACGGCAAGTCCCGTCGCCATCGCCTCGAGAAGGGCACGCGGCATCCCCTCCCGGTAGCTGGGGAGCGCGAAGAGATCCAACGCGGCGAGAATCGCGCTCACGTCCCTCCGGTAGCCCGTGAGGATGAGGTCCCCTCCGAGTCCGAGCTCCTCGCGCAAGCGGCCGATCTCGTTCCAGCAGCTGTCGCGGTCGCTCTCGAGGGGCCGGCCGACCATGACGAACTTCGCGCCGGGCACGGAGCGCTTCACGATCGCCGCCGCGCGGACGAACTCGATCGCCCCCTTCTCGCGCACCGCCCTCCCGACGAAGCCGACGACGGGGCCGCCGCCGAGACCGTGCTCGCCGATGAAGCGCGCCGCGGCGGCGGCATTGACCTTCGTGCCGAACTTCGTCGGATCGACGCCGTTGCCGATATGAACCAGCTTCTCGTCAGGCGCGATCTTCAGCCTGCGCGCCTCCTCCCAATCCTCCTCGCTCTGCACGAAGACGAGGTCGGTGAAGGAAGCGGCGAACCGCTCAAGGCCCGCGAAGAACGCGTGGACCGGTCCGCTCATCCCCTCATGAAAGTAGAATCCGTGCGCCGTATAAACGATTCCCGGCACGCCGGCGAGCCTCGCCGCCCCCCTCCCGACGAGCCCCGCCACGGGCGTATGCGCGTGGATCATCGAGAACCGCGATCGCTTCATAAAGGCGACAAGCGCCGCGAAGGAGCGCGTATGGTGCGCCACGTTGTAGTTTCTCGAGATGGGAATCGCCTCGACGCCGAAACCCTCTTCGCGGAGCAGGTCGAGCCCCTCCCCCGGAGAGCAGCAGAACGTGACGTCGTGGCCGGCGTCGCGCAGACCGGCCCCGAGGGGCCTCAGGAGATGATACGCCGTAAAATCAACCGCGCAGAGCTCGAGTATCCTCACGACGCCGCGCCCTCCACGCGTTCTCCTCGAATACATTTCATCAGAATCTCCGCCATTCGCGGCGCCCATGCCTCGAGGCTGAAATGGTCCTCGACATGCCTTCTTCCTTCGCGCCCCATGAGCCTTCGAAGCTCCGGATTATCGACGAGCGCGGCGAGGAACACGCGCCACTCCTCGTCGGAGCGCGCGATATAGCCGTTCACTCCGTGCTTCACGATGCCGCCGGCGCCGCCGGCGGGAGACGAAACGACCGCGAGACCGCACGCCATGTACTGGAGGAGCTTGAGCCCGCATTTCCCCCTCGCCCAGTCATCCCCGGGAAGAGGCATGATCCCGATATCGCACCGCGAGAGCTCGCGGGCTTCCGTTTCCTCGCTCCACGGCACACTTTTCACGTCGAGACCCGGGATTGCGAGCGCCGGAACGCCGATCACGCGAAGCTCGAAGGGAGACGCGCGCGCGACGCCCCGGAGCACGTCCGCCCTCTCCTCGAGGAACCGCACCGTCCCCGGCGAGCCGATCCAGCCGACGACGGGGATGCTCCCGTCGTGCCACGAGGCCGCGTACCTCGCCGGATCGACGACGGTCGGAAAATAAACCGCCTGCCGGTTGTAGCGCGACGCGTATTCGAGGAGGTACGGATTGCCCGCGAGCACGGCCGTGCTCCGACGAAGCGCCGTCGGAATCTTGCTCCCGAGAAGGCACCTCACCGCGGGATGTTTCGATCCGGAATACGGGAGATATATCGCGTCGTCGATGTCGTAGACGACCTTCGCGCGCATGGCGGAGAGCATAAGCTCGAACCATGGAGGGAGATACGGCGCGATCTCCTTCTGCACGAAAACCGCGGAATAGTGCGAAGCGCGCGCCACCGCCTGCGCCCGCGCAAGGAGTCTTCCCAGATAGTAGAGAGGCGACCGCGTGCGCCCCGAATAGATCGTCTCGAGGTAATCCGGCGCATGCAGACTCTGAACGGCGCAGCGGAACCCATGCGATTCGAGGTACGGAACGAACTGAAGAATCCGGTAACGGCTGCTCGGCCCGGAGCGGTCGTATTTCGTGAGTATCAGAAGATCGAAATCGTTTTTCATCCTGGGCGTGCCCCGGGCAACCCCTAGCGGGAAGGCTGAATCATCTCTTCGACGAGACCGCAGAGTACATGGCCGAGCACCATGTGGACTTCCTGGATGCGCGCGAAATCGTCGTGAGGAACAACGACGGCGAGGTCGGCGGCCTCGGCGAGGCGCCCGCCTCCCTTTCCCGAAAAGGCGAACGCATGGAGCTTGAGCCGCTTCGCCGCTTCGACGGCGCGGACGAGGTTTTCCGAGCCGCCGCTCGTCGAGAGCGCCAGCAGAACGTCCCCCGAGCGACCCATGCTCTCGAGCTGGCGGGAAAACACCTCGTCGAACGAGAAATCGTTGGCGAGCGCGGTGACGATTGAGCTGTTCGTTGTGAGCGCCGAGGCATGGTATCCGCGCGTTTTGTGGCGGAACCTTCCGACGAGCTCCCCCGCGATGTGCTGCGCGTCCGCGGCGGAGCCGCCGTTTCCGCACGTGAAGACGGCGTTGCCCTTCACGAGGGCATCGGCGATTGTCTCCGCCATCCGCACGACCTTGCCGGTCTCGGACTCGGGAAATTCCTCGAGGAGACGCCGCAGGGCGTCGAGCTCCGCGCGAGCCTGCTTTATGAACGTCTCGGTCATGCCGCGAGCCGCCTTCATTTGTTCAGGATGAGGATCGAGACGACGAGGGTCCCGACCCGGATCACGCCGCCGAAAAAGTCGCCGACGATCCTGTACGTTGATCTCTTGACGATAATGACGTCCCCCCGGTCGGGGTGCGCATCCCGGCTCACGCTGCGCGCATGCCCTTCGGGCGAATAGATGGCGACGCGATCCACGCTTCCGTCCTTCGTGGGGCCCCCGGCGAGGCCGATGTACTGGACGATGGTGAGATCTCCGTTATAGGGGAACTCGCCCGGTTCGTTCACCTCGCCGCCGACCGTGACCGTCGTACGCATGAAAGGAATCGTGAGCATGTCGCCGTCATCGAGCGCGAGATCCTTCGACGGCTCCGGCGAGAGGTAATCCCCGAGATCGACCTTGATGGCGGCTCCATTCTTCTTCTGAAGATACGCGTCGGTGAGATCCGCCTTGCTCCTCAAGCCCCCCGCCCGCACGATGAGATCGGCGAGCCCGTCGTTTTTCGCGAGAACGAATCGCCCCGTGCGGTTCGTCGCCCCTTCGACATAGACGAAACGGCGTTCCTTGAGACGGTCGAAGACGCCGAATTCGTCAAGGTCCCGAAGCGGCATGTCGAACTGCGATTTCGCAATGCTCATCGTCGAAACGCCGCCGCCGTCGACCCTCGTCGCGAGAATGCTGTCCTCGAACGCATCCGTCATGAAACCGCCGGCGAGCGCAATGAGGTCGGCGACCGTTTCCCCTTCGACGATTTCGTAGCTTCCGGGCTTTTTCACCAGGCCCGAAATGGATGCGTGCGACCCCGCGGGAGGCACGTGAACGCGATCGCCGCTCCGCATGAACGGATTGTTCCGCAGATCCCCCTGTTCCATGAACCGGAGCAGATCGACGCGGATGAGCGTGCCGCCGCGCTCGAGCGTGATGAGCCGCAGCGAGCCGTTGTCCTTGACGCTTCCGGCCTTGCCGATCGCGTCGGTGACCCGCTCGACGCCGGAAACCGCGACGGCGCCGGGACTCACGACCTCCCCCGTGACGAATACCCTGAAAAGAGCGGGTGTCTCGAGGTAGCAGTAGAGCTCGATGTTGCGGAAGTACAAATCCACCTTCGCCGCCAGCGCGCGGCGGAACTCGGTAAGGGTGAGCCCGTCGGCGTGAACCGGTCCGACACCGGGGATGAGAACGTCTCCCTCGGGGAGCACGCTGAGCAGGTATGTGCGCGAGTCCGGCCCCATGATCGTGACGCCGAGCGCGTCGTAGGGCCCAAGGACGTAGCTGTCCGGATCGACCGCCTTTTCGAGCATCGGGAGATTCGACAGCGGGAGCCCCGGCTTCTCCGGCGCCGCGGACGCCGTTTCTTCGCTCTCGAGCGCCTGCTGTCCGGCATACTTGAGGCCCTTGCGTTTCAACGGGTCCTGCGCGGCGCCCGGCGCCGGCATCCAAAATCCGACGAGAGCGATCACGAGGGAAGCGATCAGAAGAGACGATACAAACGATTTCATTTCATCACACCGCCGGGGTTTTCGTTCCAGACAGTCTAGCGCGAAACGCTTCTTTTCACAATGCCGGGAAGTGCCTCGAACACCTTTCGCTCGCTCGCGAGGTCCTTCGTCCCGAGCTGCGCGAGGTGTTTCTTTCCTCCGCCCCCCCCACCCGCGATCGGGCCGAGCTCCCGGACGAGCGCGTCGGCGCCGATCCCGCGGGTCTCGACGAGATCGTCGCTGACCGCCACGATGAACTGCAGCTTGTCGTTGAGCTCGGCGGAGAGCACCGCGATCCCGGTCCTGACCTTGCCGCGGAAGAGGTCGGCCTGGCTCCGGAGCGCGCCGAGATCCTTCACGGCGAGCCGCCCCGAGGCGACGAGGATCCCCTCGACCTGTGCGGCGGATCGTATGATACGGTCGAGCTCCTGCGCCGCCTCTCCGCGCTCCGCGCGCTTGAGCTCCGTGCGCAGCTCGTCCATCTCCAGGAGGAGCGAGCGCACGCGGCCGGTCGTCTCGCCGCGCGACACCTTGAGGATCTCGGCGAGCTCTTCGCCGAGGCCGGCGAGCGCGTGCACGTGCGCGAGCGCGCCCGTGCCCGTCAGCGCCTCGATTCTCCGCACCCCCGCGGCGACGCCGCTCTCCGAGGCGAGGAGAAATAGTCCGATCCGTCCCGTGTTGGACAGATGCGTTCCGCCGCACAGCTCGGCCGATACGTCGTCGATCGTCACGGCGCGCACCTCGGCGCCGTATTTTTCACCGAAGAGGGCGATGACGCCCTTGTCGACGGCTTCCTGGTATTTCATCCAGGCCGTGCGGACTTCCATGCAGTCCCGAACCCAGCCGTTCACGCGGTCCTCGATCGCGCGCAGGGCCTCCCGCGGGACACTCTGAAAATGATTGAAATCGAACCGGAGCCGGTCCGCGTCCACGAGGGAGCCCGCCTGCGCGACGTGCCGTCCGACAATCTCTCGAAGCGCCGCGTGGAGGAGGTGGGTCGCCGTGTGATTGCGCGCGATCGCGAGTCTCCGCTCGTCGTCGACCTGCACGTGGACGCGCTGATCGTTCAGGAGTCTGTGTCTCGCGTCCTCCTCCCGCCACGGGGACTCGACGAGGTGAACGACCTCGCCGCCGCGCTTGAAGACGTCCCTGATCTCGAGGCGCTTGCCGGCAATCTCGATCCAGCCTTTGTCCGCGACCTGTCCGCCCGACGTCGCGTAGAACGGCGTCTCGTCGAGAATGAGCTCGAGCGCGGAGCCTTCGGGAGCGCTCCATCCGACGTCCATCCGCGACGACCGCTCGATGAGCCGCCAACTCCGCACTGTCGCCTCACCCCCGAGGCTCTCGTAGCCGACGAAGGCGGAGCTCGTTCCCTCGGAGATTTCGTTCATCTCGACGATCTCCTGCCCCTCGCCCGTGAACGAGCTTCTCTCCTGCGCGCGCTGGCGCTGACCCTTCATCGCCGCATCGAAACCCTTCTCATCGACAGCGAGCCCCTCGGCTGCGGCGAGCGTCTTCGTGAGATCGAGCGGGAACCCGTAGGTATCGTGAAGGAGAAAGGCCTTGCCGCCGTCGAGCTCCGCGGCACCCGTTTCCTTTGCCTCCCGGACGATCGAGACAAAGCGCGCCTTGCCGTCCTCGAGCGTTCTGAAGAAGCTCTCCTCCTCGCCGTGCACGATCATCGCGGTATCGCGCCGGCGCTCCTCGAGCTCCGGGTAATCGATCTTCATTGTGTCCACGACGACGTCGACGAGCCGGTAGAGGAAGGGTTCGGTAATGCCGTACGAGTAGAACCTCGTGAGCGCCCTCCGCAGGAGGCGCCGGACGAGATAGCCGCGCCCTTCATTCGACGGGTAGATTCCCTCGGAAATCGTGAAGGTGAGGGCCCGGGCGTGATCGGCGACCATGTTGATCCCCATGCGGTCCTCGGGGGTGATCCGCAGGCCCTCCGGCATCATGTCGAGAAGCGCCTCCACGATTCCGTGGAACAGATCGGTGTGAAAATTGTCTTCGACCCCCTGGAGAATCATCGCGAGGCGCTCGAGGCCGAGCCCCGTGTCGATCCCCGGCTTCTCGAGGGGCTGGTACACGCCGTTCTCGTCGAGGAAGAACTGCGGGAAGACGAGATTCCAGAACTCGAGGTAGCGGTCGCAGTCGCAGCCGGGCGCGCAGCTCTCCTCGCCGCAGCCCCGCGCGGGACCGCTGTCGTAATAGATCTCCGAGCACGGTCCGCAGATGCCGGTCGTGCCGACGGGTCCCCAGAAATTATCTTTTCTTCCCAGGCGCACGATCTTCGCGGCCGGAATTCCGATCTCGCGGTTCCAGATTCGAAATGCCTCGTCATCCTCCTCAAAGACGCTCACCGAGAGCTTCTCCGGAGAGAGATGCAGCGTCTGGATGACAAACTCCCATGCCCACTCGATCGCCTCGCGCTTGAAGTAGTCGCCGAAGCTGAAGTTCCCGAGCATCTCGAAGAAGGTGTGATGGCGAAGCGTCTTGCCGACGCTCTCGAGATCCCCCGCGCGCAGGCACTTCTGCACGCTCGTCGCCCGCGTGTACGGCAGATTCTGGGGATGGAGATAGAGCTCCTTGAACTGCACCATACCCGCGGAGGTGAAGAGCAGCGTCGGATCGCCCTTCGGGACGAGCGGGGCGCCCGGCACCTCCGTGTGAGCCCGCGCGGCGAAGAAATCGATGAATGTGCGCCTTATCTCGTGCGCCGGCCACGTATCATGCGTCATCGTGTTC
>Ga0315289_10003979_pt1 | contig 22196 bp, 17 predicted proteins | sample YL17G11_40_MG_FD_203452 | JGI IMG/M metagenome (GOLD analysis project Ga0315289, IMG submission 203452) | Sediment microbial communities from Yellowstone Lake, YNP, Wyoming, USA - YL17G11_40 | ecosystem: Environmental > Aquatic > Freshwater > Lake > Sediment | place: USA: Wyoming | collected... | reverse complement strand
CCTGAGCATAAGAGCCAAGCGATGCAAGCGGAACCTCGCCACCCTCGCCAGCAACAGAGTGGTCATGGGCCATATCCGCCCCTGCCGCCGCCGCTATATCATCCCAGTCGAATGCTGCCCAGATAGGATCGGTTGCTGCAACGTTCATTTTCATTATTTGATGGATCAGACCCCTAGGATGACACTGCCACGCGGGAGTTGCATTTGCAACGATGAGGTCGCCCTGTATTGGTGCCGCAGGTACAGCATCTGAGTGTGTTGCCGATAAAACAGCATGTATTATACCAGCAGGTGACACTCTATCTCCTGGCAAATATGCCAATGTCCCAACGAGGCTTGTTGTATTGTACTGCACACAGTACACATTTAGCGTTGCACCAGCCTCTACACGCAAATCAGCAGTGATGCCAGAATAGAAACCAAATCTTGCATTAGCCGTTCCAGCACCAGTCACTTGCAATCCATAGGTAGTACCATACCCATAGCAATTCCAGGCATGGCCTGCTGTGGCTTGTATTCCAATGTGTATGCCAGCACCCATGACAAGTGTAGAATGTACGATGCACTCGCGTGCTTCTGCACTCGCATGTGTAATCTGGATACCAATACAAGTCTCATTGTTATATCCACTTAATGAGACTCTACAATGCTCTGCTACTGCATGGTCACCACTCAATACAATACCGATCGCTGTACTTGGAGTATCTGTCCAAGCATCCACACAACAATTACGCACAATTGCATATGCCCCACTGGCCACAACGGCATTGGCATTAGTTGCTGCTGTTCCATAGGAAACAACTACATCCTCCAACATCGCACGGAGACCCAATGTAATAAAATTTGCCCCAAGTGTAGCACCCGTTATGTCCGTGGGCTGCCCATGTTCTGGCTCATATGTTCCCACTACGCGCACGTCAGCAGGTATTGTCACTGCTGCATCTAACGTCAATCGTCTGGGGGGGATTTGTACAGTATCGCCAGCGCCAGCAGCAGCAAGGGCAGCCACAAATCCAGCATGGGTACAAGGATATTCTGCGACAAATGCACCAGCGTAATTGAACAGAAGAATAACATTGCCACTTCTGCTAACTTTGATGGTTGTTCCTGCCCCACCATCTGTAACATGAGTGTCTATCCCAGCACTCAATACGCGCTCAGAAGTCAAGGATGCTTCTGCAACAGCAGTCACAAATGATAATTTGTTAGATGCTGCCCCTATACCGCTCGCGCCAGTAGTACTGTACATGAGACGAACATCGTATATCTCATCCCAACCAATAGCTGTCATGCCATTGAATAGACAAATAGCAGCAACAGGGACAGTGCCATCCGAAACAACTGGTATCATATCCTCTATGTCTGCTGGTGGCAGTGCTGTCGGAAACTCAACACCGTTCGTGTATACCAGTACTTCTGTTGCGCCATCAATTGCCACCAAGACATATCGTGCATTTCCAACGATGCCAGGAATGCTGCCAGTTAGATCAGCGGAGGTAGTAGCCTCAAAATAATGCCAAGCGTCATCCCACGTGTACCAACCACCATACACATTGACGAACATAGAAGTTGGATCAGTTGGATATACCAACAATGGCACAATCTGCTGGCTTTGGATCCAAGTTACATCATCTCCGCCGTCTGCATTTTGGAACTCGTGAGACTCGTGATGGTATGGCACATACGGATAATTATCAGGTGATGCCATGCCGCCCCAGTCTGGTTCTAGGATTTGTAAAGTATCGGGGTTTGTGGGATCGTAGCCGACGATGACATGCAATCCATAGCGGCGTGGAGCCTTAGTGTTGTGGCATTCCTCTATGCGAGAACGCCCCTCACGACGGATGTACACAAAGTTGCGCTTGCCGGGTATCTCTATATTGCCAGCACCGTCGCCAATCGTGGCACGGAAACGCTGCTGCGCTTCTTCCCGCGTTCCAAGTTCCTCTTGAAACCGACGTCGCAATCTCAGGGAGGCATTACTAGGCATTTACACCTACCCTCGGCAATGCCACACAACCAGCATTCCCACATGCGCCAGAGGAACCGTTGGCACCATGCCAAGTGCCGAAAGTAATATACCAGTTCCCCATCTTATTGAACCAAATTGCACCCAACAAACCACCACCCACATCCGTGTATCTGATCCTGCATTGGGTATGAAATCCCCCTGTGCCACTTGCACCTAATCCAACCCACAACAGCACGTCACTGTCTGCGTACCAAACTTGGGTTGGCAAAGAGAAATTGCCTACAAACCCTACTGGCGTCCCATCAAACAATGGGGAGGAATCTCCTATCTCTGCCCACGTCGCACCATTGTCCGCACTGCGCAATAACACGTAATGATTCGGGCCTGCAACCTCTTGCCACATGGTGACTAAATCACTTGCATTTCCATACCAGCCGACAAATCCAGCCTTATGCCCATCATGCGGTTGCTGATACCCTGCTGCTATGTAAGTGGTCCACGTCGTCCCGACGTCAGGTGTATGCTTTGGAGAATCATCATCGGCAGGGTTTGTAGAAATCGCTGCCTGTACACCACCACCAAGATAGCATTGATAAATGTCGTATCTCCTGGTATCCCAAACCCAGGTTGCCATATTCCCTGTAGTCCAGGCAAATGCAGCTCCATCAGCACTAACAAGCATACGTGCACGATTTCCAACTGCTGGAACATCCGCACGTCGTATGGTATAGACTTCCCCAGTTATTGGATGCACAAAAATGCCATGGAATGGTGCGATATCACAACGTTGGGTTCCCGGAAAAGCACTGTAACTCCATGCTGCACCAGTGTTCGTGGTGTATACTGCTCCCCATCCCTGGTTGAAAACGCAGTCGTCAAGCGAGACGATGCAGTAGGCGGGATTTCCAACTGGTCCTGCTATGCCACGAAACTCGGCATTTACCAGGTCCACGTCATGCGCGCGCACAGTCGCCAATGTCAACTTAACAGACCATGCAGGTGTAAACGCATCGGGGGCGTACAGTACATTTTGGTTGGTCAGGCACCACAGGCTGACGTTATTGCCAGACCTGGCATAGAATACGTGAATGATGTATTCGCCACCGGCCAATGCGGGTGTAACATTGCTCCATTGTGTGCCACAGATGTGATAATCACTACCTGGCACCAAGTTAATGTCAGCAAACAATGTCAACTGGTTTGCGCCCACAATGGCCGCTACAGTAGTGTGCTTATAAGCACCAGACGACATGTTCTCGACCGTGTCACCAATGGCAATCCCAAGTGCCACAAAATCTACATTCACGTCAAACAGTGCCAATATACCAGTGCCTAGAGTGGCAGTGCTGTCAACATGGTGCCTGAGCAAGTCGCTTGTATACCCTGCCTGGTCATACGTCCAGGCAACCGCGGCCTTCATTGGCCCAGGTGGTGGTATTGTTGGTGGTGGCAATGGAGCGGGTGGAGGTAATGGAGAGGCAGGAGCAGGTTCGCTCGGTACCGTAACCGTCTCGCCCATGAGAATGTTACTCGCCTTTTCCAATACCAGTGATGTCAGGCAAGTGCCCTCTTGGGATTTGTCGTCAAATTCAACTTCACGCACCACAAACGTTTCTGCTACCCAGTCATCGCGGTCAAGCGGATCGTTGGCAGTCAATTCTATATATTCCTGGTAAGCAGGGTCAAAGACAGGCCAGTATCCTGTCAGCTCAAGAGGCACTTTGGGATATGGGTTATTTTCAGAGGTTAACGTGAGGCCCGACCAAAGATTGGCTTCTACTTGGCTACGGAGGATACAGCCATCAACACGCTTTTCGTCAGCACTTTGCAATGGCGCTGCCCCAGGTGCACGGGATAAGTATGGAGTGGTATTGGCAAATCCGCCAAGTCGTGTCATACCTACTTGTGGCTGGTGCTTTCTGTCATGGTCAATTCGGCCCATCCAATCAGACTGACCATTAGGATTTGTCTGGAGCAATGAGCAAGCTACGTCAACCCATCCACCTGGAGGGGGTAAGCGGTCAGCCGCGCTCAGGAATTGCGGATCGCGTTTAGCATAGAGAATACCTTGACGGTCGCTGAGCAAGCAGCATTTTGCATCCCCTAGCAAGTCCTCCTGTGCCTGATTGTAGATGCTTGCGCCAGCAAACTTCTGGATATTAACCAGTCGGGCAACGCCCTCTCCAACCCTTTCCACATCACACACCTGGTTGACCGTGCTGTAATATTCTAGCAGGAAGTGCAAAGCGCGGTCCACATTTAGGTTAGATACCTCGTACCAGTCAACCGGCGTCGCGTCGCTTTCAATCGTGAAAGGCCAGCCAGGAATCAGACGCATAATCCCATCATGGCCTATGGCCTCAAATTCCACCGTTCCCGCCGCATAGTCAAATTGCAGTGTCTCACCCTGCAACCATCCCACGAAGCGGATGTTATCGCGGTAGTGCTTATCGCCGGCCATGCACCAGCCACCCACGCCAGTCTCCACGTCGCCGAACCATGTGCGTGTAAAAAGTACACACAAAGCGCCATCTGGGAAGTTGTAAATAATGTCTTCCGCCGCGCTATTTGTGCGAAAAACGCGGAACTTGGCCGACCAACCGCGATCGGCGTCACCATCTTGGCGCAATACCTCAACTTGTGTGAACGGGTCTTCTACACCTTCCTGGAAGATCCATGCTGGCACATAAACCCGTTCTGCGCGCGTTTGCGCCGTATCGTCTACCACGTCCAGGGGAACATAACGGAAGCCAGGAGTTGTCCATCTTAAAGTGTTAGGTGCCGCGCAAGTACCAGCCACATTGACCGCGCCCGCTGTCACTGTTGCGTCTGTGCGGTTCCACAGGTACGAGGCGATAGCCGCGCCAATCTCAGTAGAGTAAGAACGGTCGCCCGTGAAAGACAAGTCGGCATTGCCCGCCACAATCCAGGCAACCCCAGGAGGCCCACCATTCGCTTTTGGCGGTATCACAGTGTCAGCAGGTGAGTTGAAATTGTCGTCATAATCCATGTAGAATTCGACTGGCGTGCCATCCACGATACGCGGGTACTTGCCCCACAATTCCCGAAAGCCAAAAGCGCCAGGTAGGGTCATGAAGTCGTTGTCATTCCACTCAATCTCTGAATTTTCAGCCACGAGCAAAGTGCCGCTAACACCATTCACCGCATCACCCGTGACTTTGCGCAATCGCACACGCCCCGCGCTATAGGCATTAAAAGCCGTGCTGTCAAGCCACAAAGTCATACCATCGTTTGGTGCAACATGCACGGTGTAGGTAGAAGGGATCTTGGCACCTGGTGCCGTGCCACACCATCCCGCTGTTGCGCGTGCTGAGTCCTGGTACACAAGGACAGTAGTATTTGCGCCGCTGATTGCGCCTAGAAACGCCCAAGTCACGGTTGCATCATTGTTTACCACGCGGATGACATAGAGCGCATCATTGTTGACCGTCTGCCATTGGCTGAAGTCCTGTCCAGCATCACGGAAACTGTTGGCAACAGGGTTGTAAGTTAGAACACCTTGCTGACTGTCCAGCGCGTTACCGAAAGCGCCCGCGTCAAAAATGATGGTCATCTCCCCGCGTTCATCAACCCATCCAGGCTGATTAACTCGCGCTTGAAAGCAGGCAGTGCCATAGGGTGCCATCGCCAAAAACCATTCTACTCTGGCGGTATGCGGATGCTGGTCTCTCAGAAATACAAGTTGAGCGGGAGGAATTACACCCATCTAGGCCACCTGGATTCTTGTCAACGTAATATCCGCGCCGGTTACCGCGCCCGTGCAAATACCGTGCACGTCCATGCACATCCTCGGTGTAACATGTTGCACATAGCAGTGAAAGACGGTCATTGCGCCGGTAGTAGGGTGGGGCAGTCGCACCGTGTGGGTTGCAGCATCAACAGCATGAAACCATTGGTCGAACTCATCTTGTGTGAGGTACGAAAAGCCTAGATTGCAAGTCCAATACGGTCCGTACACGGGAGCGCCTAGCCCATCTTGGCCCATGTTGTCAGGAGGCTCCCAGTTTATAGACTGGGGTTGCATCCGCGTTATGCCGCCGTCTAGCTCTACGTAAAGCATTCTATAAGCCTATTCCTACCTGTTGCGCTAGTGTGGTCGTGCACTTAGCCTTACAGGCGGCGGCTAGGATGCGTTTCGGCTCTGAGCTTCCAGTGCGTTCGTGCCAGCCGTGCCAGAAGCGGGTGCGGGCTTCGGCCAGGGCGCAGTAGGATGTATCTTGCTCAATCATGACCACTTCATCCCACCCTGCGAGTAAAGCACCTATGCCCTCGCTTCCTGTACCAGCGAATGGGACGAGCAGGCGGCGCGGCGCGTACAGGTCGGGTGGTAGCAGTAACTTTGCAAGCCAGATGTCCAGGGACAGGGGCTTGACTGTGCAATGGTCATTGTGTCGTTCTGGTCTCATTGCTACGCCTTCCGGCGTGTGTAGTTTTGGGTCGCACTTTGTCGCCGTGTTCAAACCAGCACCATAAACCTCATTCTGGCCTCGCAGTGGAAAATCCTCAAGTCCCGCGTCCCTCTCTCGGCGTGAACTTTTCCCCGTATAAAACACTGGCCTCCCCGTCGCCAGCCGCTCGGCGGTATCGGCCCAGAACTCGTCCTCGATGGATTCGAGGGTGAAGTCGGGATTTAGGAAGAAGCGGGCGGCGGTACCTCGGTCGTTCGGCATTGTACTCTCATGTCCTTTTTCGCAACTGCCGAATACAGCATTGCCTGCTCTATTGACTTTGCCTAACCTTGCAGTACCGCTCACTTCCCGTTCCCCGCTCTGTTCCCCCATCAGTCTCACCGAACAGCACCACTCTCCTGCCTGCCCACACTCGCACGGCTCCACCTCCTCCGCCGTCCACAGGCGGTCACAGGCGGCGCAGTAGCGGGCACAGGAGTAGCGGGCGGTTGGCTCTAGGCCGTCCTCGTTACCATAACCTATTGTCTGGTAGCCCGCTTCTTTTGTGCCGCATCCCTCCCCATATTTGTCGCTGTCTGCCAACACGCCACGCTCATAGGGCCTACAGGTTCCCTTTACTTTTCGTATTGTTCCCACCTCCACCACCCCGCTTCCCCCGCACGCCTCGCACGCGCCGTTCCCGTCCGTGCCGCCAGTGCCAGAGCAGGCGGGGCAGGAGGCGGGCTTGGTGATGGGGACACAGGCGGGGTGATGAACAAGACAAAGCGAACTCGGCCATCTTCCAGTGTTAGTCTGCCCAACGGCCAGCCCTGTCTTTGTACCGCTCACTAGTCCTTTGCCAAAGACCGGCCCGCATGGTTCACCATCTAGCACGACGCTGATTCTGGCTGGTCGGTTAACCGCCTGGATTCTTGCGGCGTCCACGTTCAATGCCCCTGCTCCCGTCTCCACGATGCAATCCAATCGCTTGCCCGTCCACGGCTTTTGTGCACAAACTATTGGACTCAGAACATCCTTGATCACCTGCCCGCCGTACCTGTGCCCTTCCCACGCGGCGGCAAGCGGGGTGGCGGGGGCGGTGAGCATAAAGCGCCGCTCTTCGCTCGGCTTGTCCCAGTCCATCGGATTCGGGTTGCTGCCACCTGACCTTGTTTTTCCATCAGGTGCAATGTAGCGTCCTATCACCTCCCGCTCTATGCCCGCTTCCGCATCCAGTTTGGCGTCAATGCGGCTCGCTTTCGGGAAGGACTGCCCCTGCGCCCATCCGATGCACAAGGGCGCGTCCACCAGCCCCACACCCTCTACGAAGATAGACGGCTGGAGAATCGCGCCGCCATCTTCCAATGCACAAGCCAACCTGTGCCAGCCACGCGAGGCAGCAAATACCATCATCCAGGCACCGGGCAGCAAATGGCGCATAAGGGCTTCCCAGGTCTCAGGCTGAAAACTAATGCCCGTCGCATCCCATTTCCGTGACATGAAATTCAGTTCCCAGGGGCTGTCGCTGAGCATGGCATGAAACGGCGGCCCGTCGTACTCGCGGCACCATTCCAGCACGTCAGCGTTGACGACTTCCCACTTTGCCACTTATGCCGCTCCCACATTGGTCATCTAAGCACCTCTCCAAACGCTCTAAGCACAGCCTGAGATATTGCGCCTGTCAAGCGCCCCTCAAAGCCGCTCATAACGCCTTCTACCTGGCCCGCAACCTCATGGCGCATGGTGCCGCCTGCGTTGGCGCCCGCGCCCAATCCCATCCCGGCCACTGGGCTGAGAGGTTGCGCCACTACTAACTCAGGTACGCCCGCCTCTCCAAAAGTCGCTTGAGTTGGCCCGCTTGCCACGAAAGCGCCGCCAGTGGCCCATCTGCCTGCGTATCCTGGCGCATGCTCGTAGTTTCCTCCATAATTCCCGCCGCCATACTGCGCATAAATGGTTTGCATGTTGATAAGATGCTGCCTGTAAGCACTCTCCTCACTGGCATAGGCATTCACGGCTTGTGCATACTCAGTGGCAAACTTGTTGCGCATCGCCTCAATCTCCCACTGGTTTTGGCGTTGCATATCCTCCATTTGCCTCTGAATACCACGGTCAATTTCCTCTATCTGCTGCTGCCTCGATAGCGCAAGATCGGCCATCTGCTGGTTGTATGCCTCTTGCGCTTGCTGGCGTTGTGTTTCCAGGTTAATGCGCTGTTCCTCTTGCTGCCTGGCATAGTCCTCTTGTGCATCGGCTTGCTGTTCGTCTCTATCTTGACGTGCCTCTCCCAATTCATCATCGCGCGTGCGCATGGCCTCCAGTGCCGCCGTAGCATCGCGGTTGGCAACAGCCTCATACATGCTTTCCTGGTAGCGCTCCTGGATGTCTCTAATGCGCTCTTGGTATTGCTCCTCAATTTGCGCCATCCGCTGCGCTTGTTGGTCTCGAGCCTGTTCTGCCTGCTGCGCCGCTTGTGCCTCAATTTGCGCCATGCGCTGTGCGAGTTGCGCCGCTGCCTGTGCACGCTGTTGCGCGAGGTCGCGGTCTATGTCCTCTATCGCCCGCGCACGGTTAATATTGATGTCTATAACCTGGCGGTTGTAGTTCGCTTCCATGTCTACAACACGCTTGGCAATGTCCGCTTCTTCTTGCGCTGCCCTCTCCAGTATCTCGGCCATCTGCGCAGATGCAGCAGCAGCATCTTGCATTGAGGTTGGTATGCCCTCTAGTGAGTCGCCTAACTCAAATAACCCGCCTGTTGCGCTTTCTACCGCGTCTCTTACAGCATCGTAGCCTGTGGCGCTATCTGCCGTGACACTGAGCACCTGCTGTGCTGCCTGGATGTATGCCTCTTGACTTAGTTTGCCGTCCTCGTATGCCAAGGCCAGCATCGTCAAAGCGTCCTCTTGCGCTGCTGCAAGTTGGGTCGTCTGCCCTGTTGCCAGCGCGATTGCTCGTTGCGCTTCTTCTGCCTGTGTGCCGCTGATGCCAACACGCTGTAGAGCATCGGTCATCGCGCTCAATTGCTCAGCAGCAGTTAGCACCTTGCCCGCTGTCTCTTCTGCCGCAGTGCCTAATTCACCCGTAGCCGCCGCCGCTTCTGCCGCTGCTTTCGCTTCTTGGTATTCTGCCTCAGTCATCATTCTCACGGCCATCTCTCCATCCGTGAGGTTGGTATTGACAGTAGCAATAGCTGCGACATATTCCCCGTAGGATTTAGCAGTATAGGCAAGCGTTTGTTGCAGCGTTTCAGTATCGGCATTTAAGACGCGCTGTTTGTCAATAAACATCTCGGCAATCAAGCCGCCGCTTTCATAGCCTTGGTTCACTCGCTCTTGCGCCTTTGAGTACTCCAGCGCGATTTCTGTGGCGCTTTTGCCCGCTGCTACTTGCTCTTGTAGCATTTGCGTCCAGGCATCGGTTGTTTCAGTGGTACGCGCTTGGATCTCCTGGTACAGTTGGTATGCTTTGTAAGCGGCATAAATAGCTGCCGTGATTGCTAACAGGATAGGCAAGGCCAGCGCGAGTTTCCCGGCCAGGCCCATTGTTGCCACTTCCGCTGCTGTCGCGCCCTGGGCATAGGCCAGCATTGCAACTCCCACACTCTTACCCATCGTTGCCATTGTCATAAATGCTTGTGCTGTAGCAATGATGCGAGGTGTCAGCAAAATAGCCGCGCCGGCCACGCTAGCAATGGCAGTCCCAATTCCTAGCATGTAGGCAATTGTCTTCTGTGCGGCTGGGTCAAGCGCGTTAAACCACTTAAGAAGGTCAGTTAGTGCCCCGACCGCCTTTGACAGCATTGGCAGAAATGCCTCGCCTAATGCGTTCTTGGCTTCCTCCCAGTAGCGGTTGAGCGAGCGTAATTGCTTGCCCGCGCTGCCCATCGAGGCTTCGTAAGCACCTGCAATACTCTGGCCTTCCTTCAAAACAGCGTTAAGCATTGCCTGCGATCGTTGTGTGTTGGTCAGTTCATCAGCCGCCAGCCCGTTAGCTGCGGCGAAAGCCTTAAATGCATCTTCCGCTTGTGTGGTGATACCGTAGGTTCTAAGCACGCGAGAGTTGTAAGTCAGAATGCCGTGAAGTAAGCCATCCAATGCCTCGGAGGAGTCTTGCATAGAAATGACAGCAGCATCCTGGGCCACACGTGCCAAGTCAGACGCTTGCGCCATGTCCAGTTCATACCGCGCAAACTGCGCGGTCAACTTAAGTGCAACCTGCGTGGTAATACCGCGCTCTTTGACCGCCGCCACGGTACCGTCTATGGCTTGTGTGGTCAGTTGAGAAGCGCGGTCAAGGTCGCCTTCTGCAACTGCCGCTTTTCTGGCATTCTCAGCCAACACATCAAGGACAAGGCCAAGCTCCTGAGTGCGTGCCGCCGTGAGGGTTGCGGAGCGAATGGTAGCCATGCCCGCTGCGCCCAATGCCGCCAACGCAATGCCAGCAGGTTGTAACTCGCGCGCGAGTTTTTCCGTCTCACTCATCATCTGCTGAGTGCCGGAAAGGTACGCCTTCACGCCACGCTGGAATGAGTCCATCAGCAAGACGGCCTCTAAGCCTATCTTTTCCAACTAGCGCCCTCCAAACTTCTTTCTAGCCTTCTCTACCATTTGCTGCACTTTTGACTTGCGCTCGGCTTCTTCGCGGTTGAATTGCTCCATCTTGGCAATCGCTTGCTCAAATTCCATCATGTAAGCACGTTCCCAAGTCGGTTTGGCCCAGAACTGTCCTGGCGTCAAATGCCATGCTTTTGCCGTCGCCAGTTCGTGAAACCGCTCACTCGCTTTCCATGGCCCCCTGCTTGCTCTCAATTCCGCCAGTGGTATCTCGCTCCACTGAATCTGGAAACGAAACCGCCGCGATAGCCCGTTCCTCCTCGGTTGTGTTCTGGTATTGTAGGACCGCCAGGATCAGGTCGCGCAGATCGTCGTTGCTTTCTACAGCCTCGGTTTCTAGGTAGTGCAACTTGCGCTCTAGCGGGTCTTCCGGTATCTCTATGCCAAAAAATGCTTGCTCTTGTTCCCACCCGTCTGGTACGTCAATCTCAGTGCCGCGAATCAAGGCCAACTTCCCCAAACGGTCATACAACTGCAAATCAGCAGCCAAGCGTCTGCCTTGATACTGTCGCCACATTTCGCGCTCGACGTCGGTTTCAATCATGTCTTCGGTATAGACATGCTTTTCCGTGCCACCGCCCGCCGTCTTCGCTTCGTAAACTGGCGGCTCTGGAAACTCTACCGACTGGCGCACCTTGTCCCTAAGTACTGGACTGAAAAGGCGTAGCCGAATAGCCACGCCTTTGCGCGTCGTATGTATACCCTTTTCGTCTAGGAAATTGTCAGACATTGCTCCCCCTTGCAAGTTTCTTGCTCCCCCTCAAGGCAAGGTCGCCAGTGGCGGGCAAGCGAGGGGGAGCCACTGCTATCGCCCGCCACTGGCCTCGATTATGCGGGCGCTCTAGCTACCCGCCGAGACTTTCAGAATGACCGCCGTGGTGAGTGCCTCACCGACCACATAGGCACTATTGCAGCCACACACATAGAGCGCGTTAAGCCCCGCATTTGCCGGCGTGGTCAAGGCTTCCCAGGTATAGCCGCCGTCAATTGTGTGGTGGACGGTGCCAAGAGGTGCAGCTGTATTGGAGATCATGAAACCACACAAGTCGTTGTAGAAAGCGATGTCAGCCACTTCACCCAGTGCCACACCACTGCCTGTGAAACTGCGCAGAGTCCAGTTCACACCATCGTCGGTCGTGTAATACAACCTGGTGTTGCCATCATATCCAGCCCACCAGATATTGGTATCGCGGCTGCGAGTAACACATTGCACATCGTTGGCTGCCTCTGCTGCTGGCCCTGTCACTGCCGACCAGGTTGCGCCACCGTCAGTTGTCCTGGCAATGATGTTGCCAACACCGCCCGCGAAACCATCGTTTTCATTGGCAAACCAAACAGCAATGAAGTTAGCTCCTGCTGAGATAGCGCCTTGCTCCTGTGCGGTCCAGGTCACGGCCCCGTCGTCTGAAAAGTAGATGTAACCACCCGTTGTAACCAACCAGATATGGTACTGGTCAAGTGCATAGAGTGAGTTGCCGCCGATTGCATACTGGCCTACTGGTGCAGCCGCGCCGCTTGGAGTCAGGGTCATAGAAACGTTAGTCCAGCTTGTGCCGCCGTTGTCTGAGTAAGCGATCTCAGCAGGTGCGCCGCCGTCAGTCGTGCCACGCGCCACAACGCGCCGGATTGTGTTAGCCCCGACGTAGAAACAAACAAAACTCGCGATGTCCTCGCCACCTACGAACGGATCAGTGACAGTTGCAGTCCACACGCTGCCGCTATCCGCCGTGCAGATCACGTCTGCCTCGTTAGTGGGACTGCCTGCCGCCGCATCACCTACTGCGCAACCATCTTCACAAACACCTGCCGCTTCACCACATTCATCAGCGCACTTAGGCACATTACAGAATGCAATATCGTTCAGCCCTTCTGTTTCCGCAGTGGACTGACGCATCACACCGAGTTTGAATAACCTCAGTACTGGCGGCCAGCCTGTGATTGCAAATGCCTGCGTTGATTCCACATCTTCTGAGCGTCTTGACATTCCTGCCAGCGTTTTGTCCCCGATTTCCAGATGCGCCACCGCGAAACTACGGATATAGTTGGTAAACACATCTGGCTTGCCACATTTCCACCAGTGTTCAAACAGGGTGAATGGGCAAGCAATATCCTCCAGATAGTCAGCAGTCTCACGGATGAACGTTGTAATTGCAGTCGCAATCGGCCCGGGCGGCTCTTTCGTACTGCCCACAACTTTGTAACCCGATGGGGCACCATGATCAAAGCACAGTAGCAAGTTGCTTGCTCCACCAGGCTCTACAATGTCCTCCACATCATGGCAGCCAAGATACCTCGGTTGGGTATTTGGCCCGCTTGGTTGAATCCACAACGCAATTTGCTTAGACCTTGCGACAGTCGCTTCACCTGCCATTTTTCTAACCTCCTCATTCTCTCTGTCTGACAGCCCTCAGCAAAGCTGTTAAGCCAATCCCATACGCTGCCTGGATTGCGCTTAGTGCCTGATTAGGCCGCGATTCCAAATCTTCTTTTGTCCAGATGCCACACTTGCGCAACTGTTCTGCAATTGCTTCTGGTGTAGCATTTAGCACAATCATTTCTTCCCACGGCTCGCCGTAGGGTATGCCATAGTCCAACTCATCTTTAGCAACTTTGCCGCCTTTGATTGTATGTGCTGGAATGGTTGCCCGATGCATCCCATCAGCGTCAAGCCATTCCACCAAAGCAGCCATTCCCTTTTTCTGTACCACTGTTACTTGTACATCTGCCATAGTATCCTCTAAGCAGCATGCCCGCTGGCTTGTCGCGCTTCTGCCATTGCCTGTTCCATTTGCCTCTTAAACCACGGCTCGCGCTTTTTCTGTATAATTCTGTCAAAGTTGCGTGGTTCTATGCCAGGATGCACAACCATCGGCACAAGCGTGTCGCGTTCACCAACAAAACCGGAGTTGCTGCCAATGATTCCAGGTTGCGTCTTAGGCACAAATTGGCTTGAGAAGAAAAGCATTGTCTTGTCGCTTTTACCCGTGTACGCGCCAGCCCAAATCTCATATTCACTGCCGCCACCCTCTCTTGCCTTTGCGCCCGTGCCCTCAACTACCCAGGTATAGATTTCATCATCAGTAGCAACCATCACCTCAATCCTGGGAGGCGGAAAAGCAAGTAACATCTCAAAAACAACTTGATGCTTCCAGGTTTTGGTTGTGGCCTCAAAGTCTGCCTTGATGACAGTGCCCGATTGCCGCGCCTTTGCCTCTAGTTTCTGCGCAAAAGCCTGGTCATTAAATCGCCCTGGCTTGATGACCTTCCCGACAATTGCCCCTGGCATTACAAAACCATCCCTTCTACTAACTTAAATGTCTGCGCGAAGCGCCAAGCGGCCCAAGCGCCGTCGCTCATTCCGAAGGGACAATTTGCCCGCTCGCGTGTAAGCGCCTTCGGTATCTCTCTATCGCGTGCCCAGAGACGTTGAGCAATCTCACAGCCGCATGGCTCAGTTGGCTGCTTGCTGTGCGCCAGTCTCACAATGGCATCCTCTTGCTGGCGTGTCAACGTCTTTGCGCCCGCTCGATAATTCAATCGCACTATTTGAGGTTCACCAGTGCAACAGGCCGTAATCTGAGTGCTCCAGGTGCCCCCGCTGTAAACTGCTGGCAACACGTCCAAAATTCCTATGCGCGCATCTCTGATGTAAATGCAGCCGTCTTGCGTGTATTCCGAACAGGTGCATGAACAAAGCGAACTTGAGCAATTGTGAGGCCATACTAGCGTGGCATTAGTGGACGGGTCACAATACTCTCGCACCACATCTACAGTAGCCTCGAAGTTGGCAATGACTGTGTAATCCAAGCCACCCGGCGGGTTGTCTGCCAGTGATGCAAGTACCATTCTGCATCGTGGTATTGTGATGGTCAGTTGGCCTGCTACTATGGTCATTGCGCTCGGATGTATCTCAACTGTTGTGCCAGGATGGTAGACTTTGACTTCACTGATGTCTGTGACGGTAGTTACAAGTGGCCCGACAATGGCAGGGTCAGCCGTGTGATCTACCGCCGCCGCCAGTCGGATGTTAGCAATTGCCTGGATACCCGCCTCTATGATGTACCCCCACCGCGCCACAGTTGGAAACCCGTACTGCTGCGCGTCTACCAAGTATTCTGGCGTACTAGATGCTGGCACTCCTACAACCCATCTTGGCATTAGGAAGTAGCCAACCTCAGCCTCAATTTCCTGTTGCGCCTCTGCCAGGTAGCGTTGGATCTCATCCCTGTAATGCTTCATCCAGATGTCACGACATTCATAATCAGCATCAGCGTCACAATGCACGCCAAAAAATGCACATTCTGGCGATTGGATGATTTGCGCGTATCGAGGCAACGTAACCGCGCTTTCTTCTGGTGTTAAAGTGCTACCGCTCGGTACAACTGGCATTTTGCTATCTCCACGGTCGCCAGCGAATCAGTAGCATTGCACCGCCAGCGATTCCTAGCCAAGTAAGTAGAACGTCGCCTAGAATAGACGGCCATAGTGCCAATGGGACAGCCAAAAGTGCAACCGCTAAACTCACGCAATATGGACAGTTTAGAAAACGGCCTAGAGTAGTTATTGCTTGCGGCCTGCCATCTGGCCCTATTTCTGCCCCATAGTCGTATGTGCCCATGCGCGTGCGCAACCCTCGCAGTACACAGCATGGCCCATCGTCAAACATCAAAGCCCAGGTGGCGCGGAGAGTTGCCAAGATGACAGCAAGCCAGCGTACCCACTCAGGCATTCTCTACCTGCTTCTTTGGCCGCCCGCGCTTTTTCTTTGGCGCTTCAACTGTCCAGCCTAGTGGTTGCGGTTCTGGTTCTGGTGGTACTTTTGGCACTGGTACCGCTTTGGGTTGTTCTGCCTTGATGCGGAAGACTGCCGACTTGCCATCTTTGCCTTTCATCGTCAGCATCCCTTCTGCATCTCTGTTATCCACGTAGCCAACGCGCCTATTAGCGCCAAAGATATAACGGGTTTTGGTCACAGGCCCGAACCAAGTACCATTGCCTTGATTAGCGCCTATGTACTCAAGTTTGGTCATGCCAGTGCCGCCGGGCAAGCCGCCCCGTGTTGGCATAGAAACACCTTTCCCCGCTGGTTTTGCTCTACCGCCTCCGCAACATCCTGGCATTTTAGCCCCCTCTTTGTAAGCTTCTGGAAAAAGCCTCTTAAGCTGATTTGCAAAGAATTCGCGCCAAGTCGGCGTACCGTCCGGCGTCGGGTCTTGCTTTACCGTGCCCCATCGTTGGTTATTGCCCGTTCGCAGTGAACGGTTTTGGCCGTCCCATCGGTAGAGGTATCCTGAGTCCCCGATGTGAACACCACACCAACCCGCCATCATAAGAGCAATGTTAAAAGCCCAGTCCTCGCGGCCCCATCGCATTTCTGCGCGGTATCCGCCAGCCTCTTGCCATGCCTTGCGCGGATACATAATCCCCGCGCTCATCGGGTTTCTGTGTAGTACCAAGTAGCAAGAATATTGCGGTAGAGGCCATCGCTTAGTTCTCGCCCCGCCTTGCACAAGAGTAATGTCGCCATAGGCTACTCTATGCGGGTTGTTAATGCAGCCTAGATATAACCTCTCGAGCGCCCAACTTTCAAGCATGTCGTCTGCGCTGAGTACTTGGATAAACTGGCCCTTGGCGTGCTCTATCCCAGTATTTAGCGCGGTCGGCGTGCCTTGATTGATTGTGAGGCGCAAGGCCCGTACTCGCTTATGCTGTTGCGCCAGCAAGTGAGCCACATGCCAACTATCATCGGTACTGGCATCGTCTACAATGACCGCCTCAAAGTCTGTCAAGGTTTGCGGTAGTACAAACCCCGCACTCGTCGGCCCGCCCACAAGCGAGTTTATGGCGTCGGGTAAGAACTTGGCATAGTTATGACAAGGTACAACAACGCTTACAATTGGCGTCATGCTCCCCCTAGAGTTAGGGGGGAGAGGTTGCCCCCTCCCCCGTTAGTCGTCCCTACTTGTCGTTATGGACACTCAGCCGGTACAGGCGATGTCTCAGGGAAGAAGCTGGCATCGCAAGGATCAGGGCTGATGGTCGGCTCAGGATGCGCGCAGTTCACGTCTTGGAAACGGATCTGTGCCCAAGGGGCTCTACAGAACAGCCTTGGATGCATCCAGATTTTGACGCGCTTGCATTCGTTGTCTACATCCCACTTGCCCAGAAGCCGGCCGCCGTCAGTAGAGAAGTATCCCAGGCCGCCAAACTTCTGCGCCGCCGTCGCTGCGCTTAGGTGTTCGCCCTCCCAGATACGGTTGCTTCCTGCTGCGCCAGTCAGAAAGTAGGCGTCGCCGGTCGTTGCGCCCGTGATAAGCTCGTAGTCGTATGCCAAGAGTGGGATAGGGAAGGAGTCTAGGCGAATAAACCCAAAGCCGAACATATTCTCAGGCGATTCGCCGATCAGCCGGTCACGGAAGGTACGCGCCTCGTAGGATTGCAAGTTGGTTTCGTTGAACTGGCTGCCGGGGCAAACGCGCCAGCAGGTGAAGAAGTCAAGCAAGCAGTGCGCCATGAACGTCGGCAGTACCAGGATCACATCGCCAAGGCGCATACGTTGCGCGTTCAAGGTTGAACTCCAGGAGATGCGCTGGCGGATACGCCGATAGGCAGACAGCAACACGTCTACGAAGTCAAAAGTCGCGCCTACCGCCGCCCCGTTCCAGGTGATGCCAGCACCACCGGCCATGGTGTTCCCATTCCAGTTGACGACGATGCTGTCCAGCATGGTGCAGTCGTAGCCGGTAGCAACCCACTGTTGCAAGCCGTCGAACTGCCCAGCCGTCGCGCTGTTGCCAACGACAAGCGCCTTGCTGATGTCCTGGACAAGCACGTCAGTGGCAAAGCGCATGTCCCATTCGTCTTCGTCTACAACGAGCTTGCCATCGAGCCTCCAGCGCGGGTCAGTCCGGCAGTAGTATTTCGGCGTCATCATGTCGCGGATGGGACCGCGCCGACCATAGCGCCCGAAGTCTTCCACGGTGAGTTTGCAAGCGCCGTACTCAATCCCGTTCGGGTCATCGCACGCGCCGCTGATGTACCCCTCGGTGCATTCCCCATCGCTCTGTGCTGGCCTCACGAAGTTGATGAACTCGATAGAGCGGTAGCACTCATTCGAGATGTTAAACCCCATCCAGTCCAGAAGCGGCAGGCCGCCAGCGTAGTGCAAGGACATGATTGAGTCCTCTGAGCAACGATCGAAGAAGTTGCAACAACCAAACGGCGTCGCTGCGTTGTCAGGGGTATCCATAGGCGTATCGCGTTGTACGTTTCCTAATCCTCTAGGTGGCATTCTTATACCTCCACAAATTTGCTATGCTCCCCCTCTTACGTTTTCTACAAGTTGCCCTTTGCGGCCTTCACTTTTGCCAGTGCGGTAGCCGCCGGGTCTGGTTCTGGTGCTGGCTTCTCTGCGTCGGCGTTTGCTTCGCGCGGTCTGTGCGTGACAATCAGCCGCTCACGTCGTGGCAGGTCGCTTGACCACACATGGCGCTTTTCGTCGTCAGTAGCCTCAAGTGCCTTGATGCGGGTGTCTGTGGCCTCACGCGCCTGCTGTTCTCCGCCGCGCAGTTCGTCAAGTGCTTTCGTCAAGCCCTCTAACTTCTCAGTGAGAGGCGCAAGTACTTCTGCCAACTTCACGTCGAACTGCTGAGCAATCAAGGCCATTGCCGCCTCATCCAATTCAATCTCGCGTTCAACCTCTGGCGGCTCCTGTGGCTGTGGCTCTGGCTTCTGTGCTGGCGTTTCCTGTGTCGGTTCGCCAGCGCGTGCAATCAAGCCGCCTTCTGCCACTTCGCGGTTAAGGCCATCAGCACTCTCGGCCAACTTCCGCGCCTTTGCTTCATCACCGCCGCAAAGCTCTACCAATGCGTCAAAAACTTCCTTCCTCATTCGTTTCACCTCCATTACTCCTACCGCCGTAAACCAAGATGCTGCCCGGTCCTGCGGTAGAAATGAGATTTCGCGCAGAATGCCCGCGCTATAAACTGGTACCGTTACATCGCCCGCCACCCCTACCATCTGAGGCGGTACAGTAGGCAGATAGCCTATGCTTTCCCCCCACGTGCCCGCGTCACGTTGCAATGCCTCAATTTCTGCCTGTGCTAGCTCGGAATCGTCATACAAGCCACTGGTGATGAGACAGACACCCTCACGCGCCAGGAAGTCTGCTTGTCCAGTCCGCATGGCCTCGCCTTGATGGTAGAAGGTGCGGTAGGGGTATTCGCTTGTCTTAGTAGCGTGCTGTACGAAAGAATCAAAGAGGGAAGTGGAATCAATCTTACCTACTCGGTTGAGTACCGCCGTAGCAGAGACAGAAAGCCAACGATAGCGCCCGTCTACAAACTGGCGCATGATGGTTGTGCTCGTTCGCATCGCAGGCGGGAAAGCCTCAGTGACTTCTATCCAATCGCCTAGAGTCACTGTACTGCCTGCGATATTGACTGGCACTCGATACAATTTGCCCACTTCACTTATGACCGCGAATAACGAACCATCATCCTCTCGATACACATCGTGAATCCAGGCCCAGCGTCCGCTTTCCTCCAACGCGCCCATGATCTGGTCAAATACCAATTGCAGAGCGATAGCGCGTTCCTCCGGCCTCTCCTTGCCCGCTACCTTGTAGACCACTTCTGGCGCAACTTCATCAAAACTGCTGTAGGCGCTGATGAGTTTGTTAGCTGCCGACTTGACCGCCGTGCCCCAGGCTTCCTCTGGCACATCGGCAGGCCGCTTGACCTGGTTGAATCGCACAGCAGCTGCGTGACAGCCGTCTGTGTCGTAAGTGCCACTGCCAGATGCTTTGACGGGCAACATACAGTGCGATTGCGTCTTTTCATCAAGGCCCGCTGCCTTGTTTACGTCTATGAGGCAGGCACTACAGAATGCCTCGGTGCTGTCATAGTTGGATGCGCTGCCATCCCAGGCCCGTTCCATAAGCGGGTCAAAAAGTGCCCTGATTCCATCCAGAATGAAAGTAAGCAATCCCCGACTTTCCTCTTTCACATTCTTAGCCACAGTATCCGCCTGCTTGATTGCGCTTGCCTCACAAGTGTCTTGCTCCCCGCCTTCATCTAGGCAGCTTTGCAGTGCTTTGTTTGCTACTTCTACCCAGACCTTTTTTTGCTTGTCAGTCAGTCCTTTGATATGCTTATCAACATCGCCAACTTCCCACGGCATTTGTTCACCCCCACATAAACGAAAAGCGGCCCATTCCTCCGAAGGCGATCACTCACTTTCGGAAAAATGCGCCGCTATCACAGTGGCTATAAAGTTGTCAGTTAGGCGTTATATTATGTCGTCTGCCGGACCTCGCTTGTGCCGAGGTATGATACTGCGCTGTAAGCCTAGATAATCCTCAAGCGCTCCCAAGGCGATAATCAAAGCTTGTCGAATCGCCATGAGCAAGGTACGCTGTTTCTCAGACGTGTTGCAATAGCATTGGTCTCCCATGCTATGACTATTCTACCATGAGAGTGGTCCTAAATTTGAGAATCCTAAACAAAAGATAAGGTAAGAGATTCCTTAAAAATGCAGGGAAGTACTTGACAAGTGTACTACAGTGTGGTACAATAAGAGCAAATCTGAGGGGAGTATCAATTTGCCCTCCCCCTTCAAACCCAAGCGCTGCATCTTCTACGCGCAGGGGCTGAAGGTATACGGGCAAATCCCCTACATCCTCCAGCGGCAGTTGCAAGCCGAGTTCTTCAGCAACAATGCCCCCTTCATGGGCGGGCGGATCGTGGCGCCCACCAGCGAGGCGAATTATACGGTGGTGCCATATCGCCGACGCGATGGGCAACCACATAGTCAAGCAGCGATTGATGCGCTCATTGTTTGGCTCTACGAGGGCAAGGGGCTTGAGTGGGCTGTGGCGGTGGATTTCGAGGCGGATATTCGAGGCTGGAATGCCTGGCAGCAGGCAGCCCAGACTTGGGTACCGGCCGCGGATGATTGTCGGGACAGGATACAGGTGTTGCTGAATCCACACCCAAACGTGATACAATAATATCAGAAAGGAGATCTAAGATGTTATCCCGCAAAACTCAGACGACAGTGCTACGACAGGATTGGCTGGAAATCGGTGATGTGCGATGGCTGACCGTGTGGACATCAGAGACAGGGAGCCGCAGCTTTCACCTCATTGGCCTTCCCTCCAGCGAGTACAATATGGGCAAGCGCTGGCCTTCCCTTGAGGCCAAATACGCTGTTGGGAACATCATAGAGGTGGGGGCATTGAATACCGTCCCAACAGATAAGGGCGAGTGGCTGGCCTGCATTCGGCCAGGCGTCAATCTCCACATCGGCCTGATGGACGATGGACTATGGGACATCTGTGGCCCACTCGCTTTCGCTCGTATCGTCAACATGACCAGTGGAGATGCTCCCGACTTTGCTGAATACCGCAAGGTGGCCTTAGCTGCGATCGCTGCTCTCCTGAAAGCAGGAAAGGCCCAGGCCAAGAAAGTTCTCAAGAGTTCGGGGAAATTCACCAGCGTATACAACTTCAACATAGGCGGTCCCGCTCTGAATGTGTGTTTTGAGGTTGAGCGGTGAGCAATCTTTTGGCAGTCATCCGCCTTGAACACATCGCGGATGATTGCTATGCCTACCGGAAATATGCAACTAGGGTCAACCCACTCTACGAGCGAAATGGGAAGGTATACCAATTTACTCAGCGTGGGTTGCGCCCCTGGGTCGCCCGCCTGACTGGCCTCGACGCGAAATATGGCTTTGCCCGCGAATTCGTCCACGGCCAGCGGGATTACAGCCAGGCCAACTCAGTCGGGTCCCGGGGCGTCTACGAGTACATCCCATTGAAAGATGGCGTGTACGAGGTGAACGAGCGGTTGACCTGGAAGCGGACGCGGCGGTACTTCATCCGCGTCCAGGATGCCCAGATCACCGAGATCAGCAGGGACGAGGTGGTGGAATGCCTAAGCACGGCTTAGGAATCAACGTACTGCAGGCCGCCCGGCAGCGCATCGCCTGGGTATTCGACACATTCCCCCGCATCTACTGCAGCTTCAGCGGAGGGAAAGACTCAACCGTGACGACCCACCTGGTGATGGACGAGGCCAAGAAGCGCAAGCGCAAGGTCGGCTTGATGTACATAGATTTTGAGGCGCAGTTCCAGCACACGATTGATCACCTGGAGGAAATGTACAGCCTCTACGCCGATTGGATAGAGCCATACTG
>Ga0315289_10003978_pt1 | contig 22198 bp, 8 predicted proteins | sample YL17G11_40_MG_FD_203452 | JGI IMG/M metagenome (GOLD analysis project Ga0315289, IMG submission 203452) | Sediment microbial communities from Yellowstone Lake, YNP, Wyoming, USA - YL17G11_40 | ecosystem: Environmental > Aquatic > Freshwater > Lake > Sediment | place: USA: Wyoming | collected... | reverse complement strand
CGATGATTGGACCGTTGCTCCGGGCTCCGATATCGTCGTGGGGGCCGGAATTCCCGGCGGCACTGTTCTCTACGTGGTTGGGTCTGGTTGGGACGATAACGAGATTACGGGGAACTCTAGCGACTACGGTCCTAGGTTGTGGAAGTCGGAGGACAGCGGTGTCACCTGGGATGACCTGGCCAGTAAGGTCTGGGATGCCGACAGTCTGCCGGCAATCTTCAATTCGAGCACCAGTTACTTTAACTATGTTGCCTGTGCTCTTGATGACCCTGACTTCATGGCTGTGGCGATAGTTACTTACGCTGCTGGTTATTGCAATATGACTCAGGCAGTGGTCATCTCCGATGATGGCGGCGACAACTTCTACTGGACTCGAGACATAAGCGACACCAGCGCCGCTAATTCTATCCTCAAGTGCGTTTTCGACATGGAGATTTCCGATGCGGATAGTTCGGGCAAGCACAACATCGCCCTGGGTGGTGTTGGAACCAAGAATGGGACTTGTCCACGTGGTCTGGTGTACCGCTATGAGACCGGTGGTCTGGTTGGCGGTGGTTGGGTAGATGCCTCAGCCTACGCTGGCTGGGATAATACTACTGACAGTCCAAGTCAGGCGGTTACAAAAGCGGTATTCGCCCCCAGTTGGCTGGCCGATAACACGGTACTGGCGGTAAGCCACACTGCTAATAACACCTATCTTCAGTCGGGAAGCTGGGGAAACACGAAGGTGTGGAACGCAGATGCTGGCTTTGAAGCCGCTGTTCAGGTAGCGAATAACCCGAGCATGTGGTCTGCCCTTAGGGGTGCGGCAGCAGGAATTGCCCTGCCTACCGATTATGAGGGCCGACATGCCAACACTCGTTACGCCTGGGTCTATGTGGACCGAACTGATGGGGACGGCGTCATTTACAAAGTACAGAACGGCGCCGTTAACGTGGTTATCCAGCAAATCACCGGCAATCCCTGGCTGGCGAGCCTATCCTACCTCGGAAGCATTGACAGCGGTAAAGCCATAGCCGGCTCGCTTGGCAATGGCGCCGGAGGCTACACCGACTGCGGTGAGGGCGTTCAGGTCTACCGCAACGACGGCATCACCGAGATGGACATCTGCTGCCAGCACTGGAGCGATGCCTGCAAGCCGCCTACCGGTACGATGCTGGCTCTGGTGAGCTATGTACTGCCCAACAAGGCTTACGCCCTTGTCAGTGGGGACCCAGAAGATCCTTTTGGGCTTGATGAAAGCGCTTTCTCCTTCAGTCTTGATGACGGCGATACCTGGAACCAGCTCGGACTGGTGGATACCTATATCGACTACCTCTCCGATGTTGCCAAATCGCCCAATTGCAACAAGACCTGGGTGGTCAGCGTTAACCTGGGCGAACAGATGATGGACGGCCCCGGACAAGGAAATGGCCGTTCTTGCGAATGCGACAGCGTATGGCTGAAGGCTGACCCACTGCCCGAGGCTTCAGAATACAGCGGTGCCTGGATAAGAGAGTGGTGCGGAGAGCTTACCTACGATGAGGAGCTCAACAGTGCTCAGACTCCAGAGATGGGTCTGCTGAGGCTGGCTCCTGAGGAAACCGAGGAAGCGTTAACCGTTTACCTGGTTGACCGGGGCACCGACACCGTTTACTATGACAGCACCGAAGGTCTGGGCTGCTGGGAAGAAGCAAGCTCGACCGTTGATGAGATTTCCGACCTGGCCGTCCAGGACGAGGCGACCATCTATGCTCTGGGCTTCAATGCTGATGTAGCAGTGTCCGATGACCATGCCGCTGCTGCTTCCTGGAGCAGCACGATGGACAGCAAGGTTGATGATGGTCATACCATTGCCGTGCTTGGCGAGGGGAATGTCCTCGTTGGCGGCGAAGATGGCAAGGTGAGCTACTCCGATAGTGACCTGGCCACCTTCCTTGATGGTGAGGCTAGCTTCACCGAGCTGGATGACATCGGCGATGGCCGAGTGCATGTTGCCTTTGACAGCTACTTTGACACCAACAGCGTCGTTTATGCTGCGGTGAGCAATGTTGACGTTGACAATATGAGCTACGAAATTCCGGTTAACGTCGATGACAACGGCATTTACCGCTGGGTAATTGGCGAAAGCAGCAGCTGGAAAGACCTTGGTGATTGTGTCGGTGCTGCAACGCCATATGCGGCTCAACTTGGCTATGACACGTGTGATGAGGTCCAGGTTGGCTACTATGGCATAGTCCTCAGCAATGCTGAGGGGAATCCTGAGACCGATGCCATCACCGGCGGCGTTCTGTATGCCACGTTCTATGACGCGGTTGGCGAGGACAATGTCACCGTCACCGGCGTAGCTCGGTGTCTCAATCCTGCCGAGGAAGTAGCCTGCGGCGGGCAAAGTTGGGATTACCTCATTCAGGGGATGGCTGAGGATGCGGCATTTACGCTGGAGCCTTCCAGCTTGAAGATATGCGGCTGCCTTACCCCGGATACCAACGCCAAGCTGTTTGCCATTGATGACGACTGGTACTACGACTGGTTTGCCACCGATGATGAGGACAGCGACGTTGGTCGTCTGTGGACCTACGAGGACTGCTTTGCCAAGGCAGCTCCAGTAATCGTCAGCCCGGCAGACAATGCTGTGGTTGATTCTGACCCGTGCTACTGCTGGAACGATGCCTTCACGCTGAAGTGGGAGCGACAGTGTGATGCCTGCTCCTACAACATCCAGATATCTCGGGATGCGGACTTCACCGAGGTGGTACTCGACATCAGTGGCAAGACTACTGGTTGCCTCGAGTATGACTACTCCCCACCCAGCGGCACGAGTCCCAGCTATGTAGTTGAGAACGGAGCGCTGGGCACTGGCAGCTGCGGCACCACATTCTACTGGAGGGTTCGCTCTGCTGATGCTGAGACTGATGAGATAATACACAGTCCCTGGTCTGATGTGCGCAGTTTCACTGTTGCCGTTGGTGCTGGGGCTGCGTTAACGCTGACCAATCCCAGCAATGGCGCCATTGGCGTGGCAGTTACCGGTATCCCGTTCACCTGGGATGCAGTTCCCGATGCCACGGGTTACGAGTTCAGCCTGGTGAATGCTGAGACCGATGCTGATGTTGTATCAGCGACTGCAGTATCAGGGACAACTTACACCTACACCGGGACGCTTTCCTACGATACCTCTTACTTCTGGACAGTAAAGGCGTTAACGGACAGTGTGGTGTTTGGACAAGCTACAGCGACCTTCACCACTGGTGCTGAGGGAGCTGTGCCGGTTCCACCGACTACTCCGGCGTGGGTATGGGTGGTTATCGCCATTGGTGCAGTATTGGTGATTGTCACCCTGGTGCTTATCTTCCGAACACGAAGGGTGTAATAACCCTGGTTAGTAGGATAGAAGGGGGGCGTTGAGCCCCCCTTCCCTTTTCCCCACCACGGGATTGCTAAACCCAGTTTAGCAGCTATCAGCCTTCAGCTGATTGCTTATTATCCTGTCATTGCGAGGCACGCCTCCTTTGTCATTGCGAGGAGCGGCAGCGACGAAGCAATCCCACGCCCCACCGAGATTGCCACGCTCCGCTCGCAATGACAATAAAGGGGGCTCAGAATGACAAGAGGCGAAGGGCTCGCAATGACAAATAAAAAGGGCGCAATGCCCCGTTGTCATTGGGAGGCGCGTCCCCCTTTGTCATTGCGAGGAGCGGTAGCGACGAAGCAATCCCACCCCACCGAGATTGCCACGCTTCGCTCGCAATGACAGATCGGGATGGCAATAAGCGAATGAAGTTGTTATAATTCCATTTTAATTGCGATTATATTCAGTGTTATGCAACAATCTGGCAAAGGAAGGAAGAATTACGGAATGAAGTTACTACGCTGTCTGATTGCCGCCCTTGCCATCTGCCTGGTGGCGATGCCGGCATTTACCGCACCTGTCCAGGCTAACCCCGGAGGTATCACCCTTTCCCCAACTGAGGGCTATGTGGGAGATAAACTGACCGTCAATGGTGAAGGTTTCGTTTCTGACAATACAGTTCGCGTTTATTATGATGATGCGCTACAGGCTAAAGCCGAAGTAGAGTGGGGGAATAAATGCCCTCACGGATTCTTTACGGTATCCTTTACCATACCTGAGGGCTGCCAGGGATACCATGATGTCTATGCCGAAGGTACCAGCGGGAGAAGTGCCACAGCGCGTTTTAAGGTTAATCCCGGAATAGCTCTGGACACAAAGTCGGGTCATGCCGGAGATAATGTAACGGTAACGGGCGGCGGCTTTCCCTGCTCTGGGAATGGCATTAACATCCGGTATTACCTCGATGGTGATTCCTATATTGACTTTCCGGTCACCACTGAGGCTGACGAAGATGGCAGCTGGGAAGGAAGTTTCCCCGTGCCTGCTTCAGCAAAGGGGGCGCACACCATAGACGCCTACTATAACAATGACACGCACACTTTGAGCCAGGTTAGAGAGGCTAGTTTCGAAGTGCAGCCAAAGATAAGCTTAAATCCCGATTCGGGCTGCGGGGGCGACATTATTGCCGTAAGTGGAGCTGGCTTTGAGGCTGCAGATGATATCGAATTAAGATATGACCATCAAAAATTTGGCGAATACCACGCCGATGAATATGGCAGTTGGGGAGAGGTGAGCTTTACCATACCTCCGGGCAGCACGGGCAGCCACGTTATTGAAGCCTTTCATAGCCGCTCCACCACGGCGATTGTCTCAGCTACGTTTACCCTGGGACCGGGCATAGCGCTGCAGCCAGCAACAAGCCTCAGCTCGCCGGGTCGTGCCGGGCAGACTTTTAGCGTCACTGGCAAATCTTTTGCCCCCAGTGTCGCGGTAAATATCACCTATCAAAATAAGACAACTACCGTTTTCGTTGATGCCGAGGGTAACCTTCCCGCAGTTACATTCATCGCTCAGGGAAAGCATGGTGAGCAGTATATCAACGCTAGCTATGAGGGCAATTCTGCTCGTTCGGCGGTGTTTTATATGGAAGGGACTCCGCCTGATGAGCCAACTCTCAACTCACCCATTGACAGCAGGACTGGCTTCTTCGGTAGCTTTAGGGGCGGGATATGTCCCACATTTAAATGGTCAAATGTGACTGACCCCAGCGGAATCGCCAGCTATGATTTGCAGATATATCACGGCAATAATTCCACAATCTCTATCCCGGTGCCAATAAAAGCCGTTAGCTTCCAGGGCGATATTGTTGCCTATTCCTTGTCTGGGGAGCATGCTTTAGCTTACGGCAGCTATTATTGGAAGGTAAGAGCCATAGATGGCGCCGAGAATGAAGGAAACTGGACGGAGGCGAAATCCTTTCACGCTGGATTCCTGCCGCAATGGGCAATGATTACCATTGCCGCCGGGCTGCTTCTGGTGGTCATCCTGGTGGGCATATTCATCATGAGACGGCGGGGCTATTACTACTACGAGTAATATTTGGATTGCCACTCCTCCCCGGCGGGAAATCCTAAATCCTAAGCACTAAATCCTGAACAAATCCCAATATCTAAATTCAAAATTCAAAAACTGTTTGGGTCATTGGGATTTTGGGCATTTGATATTGTTTAGTATTTCGGATTTAGGATTTAGAATTTTGTTTTTCAGGGGGTTGCCATTAAGTTATGAATTTTTATATCATGTATTGCAATTTTCGATGGAGCTTGCTAACCTTGTTCAAACAATTATTGAATAATCGAAACGGAAGCTATAAAAGGGAGGGATTTTCGATGGCTAAAACAATAAAAGAGTGCTCGAGAAGGTTACTTTATCCTGTCATTGCCGTGATAATGGTTCTGAGCTTGCTTCTGGCGCCAGCTGCCGCTCCGCCAGTTAGCGCCGCTGAGGTGAATAGCGAATGGGACAAAGTGGACACCCCCAATATGGATGATTGGACCATTGCTCCAGGGTCCGACCCCTATATCCCTGCCCTGGGCATTGATGGTCAGAGGATTTATGTTATCGGCACAATGTGGGAGGATGCTAATGCAGACGGATGGGTAAATTACACCGAGGAAACGGCGCGACTGTGGAAATCTGAAGACGGTGGGGCTACCTGGGATGACATAACCGAGAATGTTATGAAGGAAATTCGAGACGAAGTTTACGGTTCGGATCAGTCGCTTATCTGGACTGACATGGTTGCCTGGTTCAACTTCATTAGCGCGGCTATGTACGATTCCAACTTTATAGCTATGAGTGCCTACCTGGGTGATATCATCGACCCGATTAACTGGACACAGGTGGTGCTCGTTTCTGCCGACGGTGGTGAAAACTTTGAACTCCTGCCTTACCCTATACAGGATAGCTCGGCAGGCACCAAACTTACCGATGTTTTGAATATAAACGTTGCCGAGGTTGATGGAGTGCGTAACATCGCCGTATGCGGCTACGAAGACCCTGACCGCAGCATTACTGCTTCGACCACGGGACTGCCAACTGGCGATGAGAGAGGGCGTGTTTATCGCTTCCAGACTGGCGGCCTTGTTGGTGGCTGGGAGGATGCTGCCACTGGCGTTCCTGGCTGGATTAACTGTAGCGCGGTCACCTGGGTGTATTTCTCCACTAAATTCGCCGATGACTATACCATACTGTCGGTTACCCACAATAGCACCAGGTGTGGTGCTCCTGACAATGATTCTTATCTGCAGACGGGGACGTGGAGCGGGAGTAATGTGAACTGGAACGAGGCGGCGGGGCGGGGAGAGGCAGCGTTGTTAGCCACTGAGCCAACTGCCTGGTGGGTCACTAAAGCTTCAACCGCGGGGGTAGCACTGCCCCTTGACTACGATGGCCGTGACGCGGATTCAAGGTATGCCTGGATAACTCTAAATACCGCTGAAGGTGCCGACCAACACACCGTAGGTACTATTTACCGCGTGGTCAATGGTGATGCTGAGCCCATTATACACCAAATCCCCGGGAAGCCCTGGCTGGCGATGGTTTTCTACTGGGGCTCGATATCGGAAGGTAAGGCTGTTGCCGGGCTTCTGGGTAATGGTCATGTGACAGGCATTATTAACAATCCATTGGCGGGCTTTCAGCTTAGAACCGGGTGTTGCGAGGGTGTTCAGGTCTACCGCAACGACGGCATCTCCGATATGGATATCTGCTGCCAGCAGTGGAAGCCAGCGTGCAAGCCGCCCACGGGGCATGGCCCTGCCGCCACTATCATTGCCCCACCCACGGGTGCCAAGATCTATTGCCTCAACGGAGGACTCATGATTGGCATGCCCTCAAATATGCTCGAGGATCTCGCTGGCGTCACCAATTTGCATATGCTTGATAAGTATGATGAAAGTGGCTTTTCGGTGAGCTTCGATGACGGCGATACCTGGAATCAGATTGGGTTAATTGATACCGATATTGATTACCTTACCGATGTTGCTCAGTCGCCTGATTGCAACACCACTTATCTCGCCAGTGTCAACTTCAATCTAGCCGGAGAGCGAAAAGAACGTGGTGGCTTCGTCGAATGCGGCGAGTGTGACAGCGTTTTCTTCAAGGCAAAGGACCTCAGCAAGGATATTTATCAAGCTGGGGGCTACGACGACAAGTGGTTCCGGGTGTGGAACGGGAGGCTCACAAATAACACAGAACTCAATGGCGCCGATACTCCCCAGATTGGCCTCATCCGGCTGGCTCCTGAGGAAACCACGGAGATAAACACCGTTTACTTCGTTGACCGCGGCAGCGACACCGTTTACTACGATGACAACAAGGGCTTGGGCTGCTGGGAAACCGGAAGCTCGCCCGTTGACGAGATATCCGATTTGGCTGTCCAGGATGAGGCGACCATCTATGCCCTGGGCTTCGATGCTGATGTAGCAGTGTCCGATGACCATGGGTATGCCGCTTCCTGGAGCGACACGATGGACAGCAAGGTTGATGATGGTCATACCATTGCCGTGCTTGGCGAGGGGAATGTCCTTGTTGGCGGCGAAGATGGCAAGGTGAGCTACTCCGATAGTGACCTCGCCACCTCCCTTGATGGTGAGGCCAGCTTCACCACGCTAGAGGATGGTCTGGGCAGTGGCAACGTCCATGTCGCCTTTGATAGCTACTTCGACACCAACAAAGTCGTTTATGCTGCGGTGGGCCAGGAAAGTCCCGATAATGTCCCTGACAACGGCATTTACCGCTGGGTAATTGACGAAAGCAGCAGCTGGACAGACCTTGGTGAATGTGCTGGTGCTGCAACGCCGACCAAGGCACAACTCGGCATAGCTAATTCGTGCACCAAGGTTGAGGTTGGCTACTATGGCATAGTCCTCAGTAATGCTGAGGGCAACCCGGAGACCGATGCCACCACCGGCGGCGTTCTGTATGCCACGTTCTATGATGCCGACCACAATGTCACCGGTGTAGCACGGTGTCTCAATCCTGCCGAGGAAGTAGCCTGCGGCGAAGCTATGTGGGATTACCTCATTGAGGATGTGAATGAATATCATGGAGCATTCACGCTTGAGCCTTCAAGCTTGAAGCTCTGCGGATGCCTTACTCCTGATAGCAACAGTAAGCTGTGGGCTATCGATGATGCCTTTTACTACAATGGCACTGTAGTTAAGAATCATCCCGACTACGATGCCACCCTGGGTCGCCTGTGGACCTACGAGGACTGCTTTGCCAAGGCCGGTCCAGCAATTGTCAGCCCGGCAAACAATGTTGTGGTTGATGCTGACCCGTGCTACTGCTGGAACGATGCCTTCACGCTGAAGTGGGAGCGACAGTGTGATGCCTGCTCCTACAACCTGCAGATAGCTCGGGATGTGGACTTCACCGAGATGGTACTCGACATCAGTGGCAAGACTACTGGTTGCCTCGAGTATAACTACGGGCCGTCCAGCGGCACGAGTCCCAGCTATGTAGTTGCCAACGGAGCGCTGGGCACTGGCAGCTGCGGCACCACGTTCTACTGGAGAGTTCGCTCTGCCGATGCTGAGACTGGTGAGATAATACACAGCTGGTGGTCAGAGGTGCGCAGTTTCACAGTTGCCACTGGTCCTGGAGCTGCGGTAACGCTGACCAATCCCGACAATGGCGCCATTGGCGTGGCAGTCACCGGTATCCCGTTCACCTGGGATGCCGTTGCCGATGCCACGGGTTATGAGTTCAGCATGGCGAATGCTGATGGTACTGATGTTGTATCAGCGACTGCAGTATCAGGGGCAACTTACACCTACACCGGGACGCTTTCCTACAACACCTCTTACTACTGGACAGTAAAGGCGCTGAAGGATAGTGTGGTGTTTGGTCAAGCTACGGGGACCTTCACCACTGGTGCGGAGAAAGCTGTGCCGCCAGCGCCTGCTACGGCATCATGGTTGTGGGTTATTATTGGCATTGCTGCCGTTGTGTGGCTGGTGATTCTGGTGCTTATTTTCCGAACACGAAGGGTGTAAACCCTGGCAGATAGGAAAGAGGGGAGCCCCTTTTTGTCATTGCGAGGCACATCAGTGCCGAAGCAATCTCACACACCCCGCCGAGATTGCCACGCCTTCGGCTCGCAATGACAAATAAAAAAGGTCGCAATGGCACCCCCTTTGTCATTGCGAGGCACACAGTGCCGAAGCAATCCCATGCCCTGCCGGGAAACCCTAAGCTCAAAGCACTAAACCCTGAACAAATCCTAATATCTAAATTCAAAACTCAAAAACTGTTTTGGTCATTTGATATTGTTTAGTATTTAGGATTTAGGATTTAGAATTTGGTCAGGGGATTGCCACGCCTTCGGCTCGCAATGACAGGGTAAAGCAGAGGGTGATAAATAACTACAGCCTATTGACAAAGTTAGAGTCGTGATATAATAATGAAATAAATGTTTATACTGAAGGCAAAAATGGCCGAAATGCGGGGATTCCTTCCATGTAACCGAACCTATTGACAAGGTTAATGTGGTATGTATAATACAGTAAACGTTTATTACGGAGGTAAAAATGATTAAAGTTTGGAAATTGCTCTCAGTTTCAATTGTCCTCGCGGTGTGCCTGGGGCTGCTGCTGGTGCCGGCGATGGGGATTTCCGCTGGGGCGCCTGGAACGGGCAAAGCAACTTTCCTGCTGCCCGCAGAGGTCAAGGTGACGCCAGGTCAGGCTTTCACCGTGAATGTGACCCTCTATAACCCCAACAACATAAACATATATACGGCATGCGTGGACATGGTGTGGAGTACCCCTGCTATGCTCAACGTAACTGGTATTGATGGGATTTCGTGGCCGACCCCTCTCTTAACTGGCTGGGATAATGCTACCGGAGAGGTCTATGTTTCGGCGGCTGGTTCTATACCGAGCCCCTATCAAAACGCTACGAACATTGCCCAGTGCACTGTGCATTTTGTAGCGGGTAGTAGTGAGGGAGTTGTCACGCTGAATTTCACCCCTGGGATAGAGGGTGAGACCGTGATATACGATTTAAATTCAACCGACATCTGTAACTGGAGCGCGATGCAGAACCTGACCGTGAAAATCGGCACTCCCAAACTGACGGTAAATGTAACCCCCGCTGGTAAGGGAACTGTGAAGGCAAACGGAGTGAACCTGACTGGTTATCCCAACACCACTAACTGGAGCTGGGATGTGAATGTAACCCTCGAGGCGGTGAATTCAACACCAGGCTACACTTTCGTCAACTGGACGGGCGACTTGAGCGGAAGCACCAACCCCAAGAACATCACCATGGATAATTTTACCAAGAATGTAACCGCGAACTTTTACGGGCAGGGGCCAGCAATTTCCGTCAGCCCCTCTAGCCTGACCTTCAGTGGTAATGTGGGCGGAAATGTGACGAACAAGACGCTTCAGATATGCAATGGAGGTGGAGGCATACTGAACTGGACAGCGAATATAACCGGTGCCAATGCGACCTTATTCAGCATGAGCCCGAGGAACGGCACCAACCTCGCTGCCACTCTGTGCAATTCCACGCAGGTAGCGGTTAACACAACCGGGCTGGCAGCGGGAAATTACACCGCCAATATCACCATTAACAGTACCGATACCGCGGAGAACAAGACAGTGCCGGTCACCTTGACTCTCGGCGTTCCGGGCGTTCCGGAAATCTCGGCTAGCCCGACAAGCCTTACCTTCACCACTCATGAAGGAGTGAATCCTCCAGACCAGACGCTTGATGTATGCAACATGGGAAATGGCACACTGAACTGGTCGGTAAGTGATGGTGGTACCGCCTGGCTCAGCGAAACTCCAACAAGCGGCAGCCTTGGTGCCGATGACTGTAAGGACGTAACGGTATCAGTTGATGTCGCCGGGATGGAAGCCGGGGATTACAGCGCTACCATCACCATTACCGGGTCTCCCACAGTGTCAGTCCCGGTTAACTTGCATATAGTGTCAGCAGTGCCGGAACTGCCAGTGGAACCGGCACATTTGTCTGCCTCCGGCCTTAGTATCTCGCCGCAGCAGGTTAAGCCTGGCCAGGAAGTGACAATCTCCATTAATGTCGCTAACACCGGCGGGGAGACTGGCAGCTATAATGCCGTTCTGTATATCAACGGTGTGGTTGAGGCTAGCCAGTCGGTGTCTGTTGCCCCGGGGATGACTAAGAACGTGATATTCGCGGTGACCAAATCGAATGCCGGCGTTTATGATGTTTCGATTGCGGGGCAAAGCGGACAGTTTACGGTGGTGCACACTGGCTGGTTTGGCGGTGGACTGGGCACCGGCGGCATAGTAGCCATTGTGGTGATTGTTATCGTGCTTATCTTGGCGCTATTCTTCGTACTCAGGGGAACGAGAAGAGCAATATAGCTTCGGTTTGATATATGGCAGAAAGGGCGGCGGCAACGCCGCCCTTTCCTTTTTGTCATTGCGAGCCTTCTCTTAATTGTCATTGCGAGCCTCTCAGCCTGCCCCTGCGAAGGCAGGGGGTGGCAATCTCAGGAAAGTCAAAACTCAAAAATCAAAAGGCAAAAAGACAGAGCAAAAATCAAAAAATTAAAGAAATGAAATTTTTGTAACTAAATGTAACTAACGGTAACTAAATGAAAGTTGACAAGATTGGGGGAGACTGGTAAGATTAATACTAAAGTACCGGAAAAGCCTGGTACTAAAATACTATTAGTAGGAGGTGGCCTTTGGTCAAATCAGGTAAGTTTTTTTCCATCTTTGCTGTTCTAACGCTTCTAATACTTCTTGCTCCTGCGGTGATATTAGCCCCTGGGCAAAATGTGTCCGCCAACGGCGCGGCTGTAACGCAGGAGGTCGCAGGAAGTTTGTCGTTCAGTGAAAGTCCACCTGGTGACTGGTGGGACTTTACGGCTGGTGGTAGTGGTGAGGGTGGTGGTGGTATCAATGCAACGTACGGTCTTTACTTCGCGCAATACACCAGAGCCGATGTGACGAGAACCTTGGCACAAGGGAATGTTTCCAACTGTACGTTCCGCAACTATACCACCGGCTCAGGAAGTGTATCCGGAGACCTGAGCGGAACCATAAGCTTATCGTGGATCACCTTTAATTTCAACCTGAAATATCCTAACGCTACACAACTGTATCATGATTATGGCACCGGTGCTCATTTTGGCTGGATGGCGGGGAGAGGTCATTTTTACGCTACTAATACCAGCAATAACTTCACCTTCGTGTTCATCGCCGATTTCGATAGCGATAGTGCTACTATGAGCAGCGCTACGGGAAAGGGGTTACTGTTGAGTGTGGAGGAGAATGGCACTTTTGGCAAAACCAATGGAACTGACACTGACACTAATAAGATAATTGGGGACTTTAACTTTACCAAGAGCGGCGCCAACTATGCCGCCACGTACAACCTGAGAATCTATCCTCCCAACGAGGTCTATGACCTGGGAATGCTGAACGTCACTGGCGGTGTTGTGCAAGAGACGACAGACGACATTCACGCCCCGCTGGCATTGCTGGACTTCACGACAGATGGTCCTCAGGTCACTCCCACTAACTTGACGACCGACTTTGAGGAAGTTGGCTGGGGGAAGGACTCAACAAAGGTCGTAACCAGCGGTCGCCTGGGCATAGGTGGCGATATGGTCGTGGCCAGGAACACTGCCCTGTATCTGGAACTGCAACCCTTAGTACCGCCTCAAGGTTGGGTTCGTATTATGGGGACGACTATCAACAATATATACATAGACGATACTAATACCGGAAACAGGACCGGTGATGGCAGCCCATACGGGAAACTATATGAGCTCTTGGCTCTTTTCATCCCCAACCAGAACTTGCCTGTGGGGGACAACTTCACCCAGAATGGATATACCTACACCCCCTTCGGAATGCTGAACTCGTCCACTGAGTGCTATGCCGGGACAGAGAACTTTGCCCTTGCCAATGTTATCATTTCGTCATCCCTGTCTGATGCGCTGCAGTGGTCAGTTGACCGTTCATTCGGCTTATATCCCACGCCCAAGGTGGCATCAGTTAACCCCAATGTCGGCATGCCCAATACAACCATGAATGTGACCATCAAGGGGAAATACTTCCTCAGGGCGAACGGTGAAAAGTCCGGATGGGTTGCCAGTAGCGGTTTGGTGAGCTTTGGCAATAACGTAACGGTCAACAGCTACACCATAAAGAATAGCAGCCCGATAGACAATGAGATACGGGCGAGCATCACCATTGCCAATGGCACCGCTGATGGCACAAGGGATGTCAATGTGACCTCCTGTTTTGGTTACGCAAGCGGTAACGGTACTACGCCTTACTTGTCCGGGGTGTTGCCCAATGGTTTCACCATTAGCTCAGCAGTGGGTACCCTGCAAGGGCATGTTGACCTTAAACGGAAGTATGCTGCGGGTAACGCTACCTGGGAAACCCCGCTTGTGGTGCGGTTCTTCGCTAATGGCACCAAGGTTGAGGCGGGCTTTTCACCAATAAATGTCACCACTGATGCCTATGGCAACTTCACCGCCCCGGGTGTCGGAGCCGGCACTTATGATGTCGCAGTTAAGAACTTTACTAGCCTGAGCAGGATGTCATTAGGCCAGGCGTTCAGTGCCGGCAACACTACTACCATCAACTTTACTACCATGGCCGTGCTTATTGAGGCTGACACTGATAACGATGACCAGGTTAAGTCTATCGATTTCAACAGGATACTGACTAACTATAATGCAAAGCCTGGTGACCCTAATTGGAATCCGATGTACGACTTCGACCGCAGTGGGAAAATAGACTCTGTCGATTTCAACCTGGTGCTTACTAACTATAACGGCAAGGGGGATATATACAAATACCAGCATTGAGGATAAGGAGGTTATTATGGAGTGATGAAAACAGTATTTAAGGGACACGAGGAAAAAAAATTAGAACAAGGAGGTATTAAGTAATGAAAGGTAAATGTATCACTGTAATCTTGACCTTAGCGGTGCTTTTGGGGTTGCTGCTGGTGCCGGCGATGGGGATTTCCGTTTCCGCTGGGGACCCTGGAGCTACCAAAGCAACTTTCCTGATGCCCGCAGAGGTCAAGGTGTTACCAGGTCAGGCGTTCGCCGTAGATGTGACTCTCTATAACCCCAACACCATAAAAATATATACGGCATGCGCGGACATGGTGTGGAGTACCCCTGCTATGCTCAACGTAACTGGCATTGATGGGATTTCGTGGCCGACAGAGCTCTTGAAGGGCTGGGATAATGCTACCGGAGAGGTCTATGTTTCGGCGGCTGGTTCTATACCGAGCCCCTATCAAAACGCTACGAACATTGCCCAGTGCACTGTGCATTTTGTAGCGGGTAGTACTGAGGGAACTGTCACTGTGAGTTTCACCCCGGCGATATCGGGTGAGACCGTGATATACGATGTCGGTTCAAACGACATCTGTAACTGGAGTGCGATGCAGAACATGACCGTGATAATCGGCTCTCCCAAGCTGACGGTAACTAAAGTTGGCAATGGAGGCGTGAATGCAAACGGTGTGCCTCTGGTCTTTGCAAGTTCCAACACTACTAACCGGAGCTGGAATGATAATGTAACTCTGGCAGCGATTCCAGCTGCGGGTTGGGAGTTCTCAAGCTGGACTGGCGTTGATGGCCCTAATGCCGCATCCACCTGGGAAATCATGGATAACCTGGCAGAGGACGTAACTGTCACCTTCACGGAGCTTCCGCCGATACTTGATGTTGACCCTCTGAGCCTTGACTTCAGTGCCAGGTTCGGAAACAGCAATCAAAGTAAGACGGTTGAAATATCGAACACTGGTGGAGGGACGCTATGCTGGGCGCTAGGCGACCCGCCAACCTGGACGCCAGGCGACGTCTGGAGCTATTGGAATACCTATGATACTTACCCGCCAACGGTTCCATTTCCAAATCCGTACTGGAGTCCGCTGGTTCCCTGCGCTGTGAATGACACAGTGTTAAACCTCACAGTGGTGAGTCAGGATGCTAACTATTATTACGGTTTTGCCGACTGGCCTATAACGGATCCTCAGCGCACCGCAAGCTCCATATATGGGCCTCTCCCTGTTTGCATGCAGAACTCGTCTGTAGTGGTTAACAAATGTACGCTGGATTATGTCTCGCAGCTCGCGAACCTGACGATATACCTGGGCGGGCCGAACCCCGGGCAGGCCCTTGTGACCTGGTCATACAATGGTTGCCACGGCTGGCCTTACTATGTGGGCAAGACCTGGACATACACCATGACGGTAACTGACGTAACGGGCACGACCGTTCACAATGCCCAGGCTGTGGTGACCGGCACTGCAACGGTAGGGGGCTTCCCTTGCTACGTAATAACCCATTTCGCTCCAACATATCCGAGTGGGACTATATTCATGCAGCAATACTGGTCGAACACGGTAAGGAACTTTGTGTACCAGTGGGATGGTGGCACGTTTAATGCTCCTCCGTTGGATGAGAGGTCGCTGCTAAGCTTCTCTGTTGCTGCTCCGCCTTCTGCAGTACCACCTGCCTGGCTTAGCTTTGACAAGACACATGGCAGCCTTGGTATAGGTGGGAGTGAACTGCTGACCGTGACGGCTAACACGTCAGGACTGAATGTGACCCCTCCTCTCTACACGGGCAGTTTTGATATCACTGCACCAGGAAGCATTCAAGTAGAGACTGTTGACGTTAGCCTTGAGGTTCTTCCGGCGACCACGATTGACGTCATGAGGAATCTGCCTGCTGATGCCATGGACCTGGACGCCGAAACTATTGGAGACGTGTTCGATGTCTGGGTGAACTTCACTGCACCGGTGAATAACTTCGCCACTATCGGTCTGACGGACCTTGCTCCCGCTGGTTGGGATGTTCAGACTAATGTAGCGTGGTGTTCCCCGGTAGCAAGCTGGACTATGAGTCCCGGCAATAAGGCCGAGTATGCTTGGGCTGGGAATGCCACTGGCTATCCTGTGGGCACTCCGTTCAGCGCCATGTATAGAGTAACCATTCCGGCGACTGCTAAGAATGGACTCAATGACTGGCCGAACAATGATGGCACTAAGGCCTGGGCTGAATACTGGTTTGGTGCTGTGGGACCATATACGTCTAACGTGACGGGCGAGTGGCAGAAGATGGTAACAATCCCTGGCAAGGTAGTGGGAGAGACTCGCGATGTTAACGCGGACCTGCTGACCACTACGCTGGTCGTGTTATCCGAGAACCCTCCGGAAGCTCTTGACGAGCCTGAGGACTCGGATTCAAGCACCGCACCAGATGCTCTCTATGAGGTTTGGGCGGATGACACGGGACAGTACTGGATGGAGGCTTCAAAATACTGCTACTTTTCTCTAGACACAAATACCATGCCAACACCCAGGAATCCGTTGTACGCGCTCTACATAGACTTCGGGACCACCGCGAAGTTATACGCGGGATCCGCCCTTGACTTCGAAGGTGACTATGGGCTTGTCCCCAAGGCATGCACCATGTCCTACGCTATGAAGAGCGTCAATCACTGGCTATTTGTACCAGTCGATGGTGGACTGAACTCGCATTCCGAGTGGCAGCTTTCTGTCTGGAAGGCTATGGAGTCGGTGCACTCCTGGCAATTCCCTGCAGGCTGCAACACCTAACATTGGTAGTCAGGTGATTCAACTAGCCCCCTCCCAATGGGAGGGGGCTAGTGTCATTATTAATAAACTAGTGTTATAATTTAAAGAAGAAGTAAAGAAATGAGATTATTGAGGCTGGTTATTTTGTTGGTAGCGGTGGCAATCGTTGTTTTCCCTGCTGGCATGGCTCTGGCGTACCCACCAGTCAATCCCGTCCGGGCTTTGCCTGCCACGGTGGAGAGGGGAGCGACGTTCAATGTCACTGTGAATTTCACCGCTCCTGCCGATAATTTCACTGCTATCTCCCTTACTGACTTTGCCCCCGATAGCTGGAATGTGACTGTTGATGGAGCGTGGTGCATCCCAACGGCGTCGGCCAAACTTACCGGCAATATGACTGAGCACAGTTGGTATATGACACCCTATGCTAATGGCACCAACTTTACTGTGCTGTATAAAGTTACCGTTCCCTGCGGCGCCGAGCTGGGAAATTATACCTCTGGTAATGGCTTTCTGGCATATTATATCGGTAATGGGCCGCATATTTTCGAAGACATAACCCCTGATTTTAATGTGACGGTTGTTCCGCCAGCCATTTGCTTTACCCCGGCGGGTATTGACTTCTATGGTGCTGTTAATGGGACAAACCCGCCGGACCAGACTCTGGAGCTGTGGAGCTCGACAACGTGCATGCTTAACTGGAACGTAACTGATGATGCTGTGTACAATGTTACCCATGACTGGCTCAGCGAAAACCGAACGAGTGGCAACTGCACCAATGTGCATAGTTCTGTAGCAGTGTCGGTCAATACATCAGGTATGCCTGTCGGGGATTATTCCGCTAATATAACCATCAACTCTACTGACGCCAACAATTCTCCCCGGATAGTTCCCGTTAGCTTGCATATCAGGACGACTGGCACCCTGAAGGGGCATGTCAACCTTTCCCGGAAGCAGCCTGCGGGTGACCCTACCTGGGAAACCCCGCTTGTGGTGCGGTTCTTCGCCCCCGGCACCAAGGTTGAGGCGGGCTGGTCACCAATAAATGTCACCACCGATGCCTATGGCAATTTCACCATTGAGGGTGTTGCGGTTGGCACCTATGATATCGGCGTTAAAAACTGGACCAGCCTGAGTAAGATGGCATATGGAAAAAATTTCACTGCGGGTAACATGACTGCCATTGACTTTGGTCTGCTTATTGATGCTGACACTGATAACGATGACCAGGTTAAGGCTGTCGATTTCAACAGGATACTGACTAACTATAATGCAAAGCCTGGTGACCCTAATTGGAATCCGATGTATGACTTTAATCGCAGTGAGAAAATAGACGCTGTCGATTTCAACCTGGTGCTTACTAACTATGGAGGCAAGGGTGACATATATAATTATTTGCATTAGATAAACGAGTTTTAGGAGGGATATAGTTTGGTAAGAAGGGAAATTAGACTGTGGGTAGTGTTTGTTTCGGTAGTAGCCGTGATGGCTGTTGCCTTTATACCTGTGGCGATAGCCCTGGCGCAGGAAGCCAATCCCGACAGGGTTTTGCCCGACACGGTGCAGGGTGGGGAGACATTTGATGTCACCGTGAACTTCACCGCCCCGTCGGATAACTTCAGTCCCGTCGGTCTCACCGACCTTGCCCCCAATGGCTGGAATGTGACCCTTGATAAAACATGGTGCACTCCGGATGCCGAATTTGTTAACGCTACCGACAATAAAGCTGAGATTATGTGGTATGGTGAGCCCGGTGTGGGTTTTGACAATGGTACGACATTCACTGCGTTATATAAGGTAACTGTCCCTGACGATGCCGAGCTGGGAATTTATGTCTTCAGTGGCTCTGTGGAATATTATGTTGGTCCTGGAGGACCTTATTCGGAAAATATAACCGGCGGCTCTCAAGTAGAGGTCGTTGGAGCAGGTGGCATCGGTGTGTGGTGGATAGTTACCATCGTCGTTGTTGTTGCCATTATCGTGGTTGCGGTCCTCGTGGTTAGACGCCGCAGAGTATGAGATTGTTTCGGTGGAATAAACCGAAGTAGGTGTGGTTGTGATGACCGGAGGGCGCGGATGCCCCCTTTTTAGTTGGGGTTGCGGAGCAATCCCGGGGAAAGCAAAACTCAAAAATCAAAATGCAAAATGACAGAGCAAGAGAAAGTCAAAAGTCAAAACTCAAAATGACAGACCAAAGTTTAAAAATGAGGAAGGTTTTTGCTTTTTGAATTGTAATTTTGATTTTTTATATTTAATTTTTGCATTTGTTTAGAATTTAGTGCTTTGAGTTTAGGATTTCCCCGCAGGGTGTCATTGCGAGCGAAGCGCGGCAATCCCGGTGGGTGCTCCTCGATGAGAGAAGGAGGTGGACATTATAAATGATAACAAAGGAAGCGAAATTTCATTAATAATTATGAAGGAATAGTACCTCTTGAACCAAGAAATGTGACGAAAGTTATTTTACAGAAGGGAAATCCGGTAGATGATTTAAGGAGGTTGAAATGAGAAAGCTAGGATTTATGAGAAAGCTAGGATTTATTATCGGTATTATTGTGCTCCTGATGGCGGTAATGCCTGTCAGTTACGGTTTACCGGCTCAGGCGGCTGAAGAAGGATGGTACTGGAAGGCTGGTAACTTCACTGACTACGCTATGAGCGGCATGCCTGACTTCGACCAGAAGCAGGATATGTGGGGCATACCCGTGCCTCCTCCTCCGCGTTGGACCTATTGCGGACCGGTGGCGGTGGCTAATTCCCTGTGGTGGTTCGATTCTAAGAATGAGCCTTTCCCTGTGGCGCCACCTACCATCAATGATAACTACGGTCTGGTGACAAACTACAGCAATCAGTGGGACGACCACGACGCGCAGAATGTGATGCCGCTGGTTAACGACCTGGCATGGCTTATGGACACCGATGGTCAGAGAACTGGCATTCCCCATAACGGCACCGACGTCATGGACATGCAAAAGGGCATAGACCAGTTCCTGGTCAACGCCGGCCTCTATGGCTATTACTATGAGAAGACAGAGAAGAGCCCGAACTTCTACTGGATTGAGGGGGAGGTGGAGAGGTGTGAGGATGTGGTGCTGCTTCTCGGCTTCTACCAGAATTATACTGGCTACTATGAGCGCGTCGGCGGACACTATGTCACCGTCGCTGGAGTAAACTCCGGCGGTTTGCAGCTTGGCATCAGCGACCCCTACTTTGATAACGCTGAGGCGGGATTCCCGGGTATAGTGGTGCCGGTAGCTCATAACCATACCGCTAATGGCGCCGGAACGCATAACGATACCCAGTATGTCTCCCACGATATCTACAATGTTACTCAGATTTTCCCGACTAACATGCCCTCCTGCTGGGCTTTGCTAAACTATGCCGGTGGGCAATCCATCGTCAACTTTCTAGGTCAGAACGGGGTTAGTGGAATGTATGATCCACTGGGTCCGCCGGTGGAGACCATTATCGACTACGCTGTTGCTGTCTCACCGAAAGAGGACCTCAATGAGGTAATAGACAGCGACTATGAATGGAATGAGCTAGGCGGGAACGTTTCGGTAAGAGTCCACGTGACGAATGAGACCTGGAACAACACGATCTACGATATGGACATCCTGTTCTGGACTGAAGCACACGGTACAGAATGGGTAAACCACAGGGATTTCGCAGAACCTCTGAAATTCTGCCAAAATTATACCTTCAATGTGTTGTATCCCATTCCACCTGAGATCGTGGTGCTCCATTTCTCGAATGTGACTGGATACAACATCGGCTTTGCATTCAGCGAGGAGGCTGAGCTACCAGGGTGGTACTGGAAGCCGGGTAACTGGACTGACTACGCTCCGAGCGGCATGCCTGACTTCGACCAGAAGCAGGATGCCTGGCGGTATCCTCCTGTTGGGGGGCCCTGGTCCTATTGCGGACCGGTCTCGGTGGCTAATTCCCTGTGGTGGTTCGATTCTAAGAATGAGCCTTTCCCTGTCCCGCCACCGACCGTCAATGACCACTACGGTCTGGTGACAAACTTCAGCCATCTGTGGGATGACCACAACGCCAGTAACGTGATGCCGCTGGTTAGCAGCCTGTCATGGCTTATGGACACCGATGGACAGAGAACTCAAATTGCTCATAACGGCACCAACGTCATGGACATGCAATGGGGGATAGACCAATACCTCAACAACACTGGCTATGCTGCCGCTTACAATGAGACGACAATGCTATGGCCGGACTTCCCCTGGATTGAGGGGGAGGTGGAGAGGTGTGAGGATGTGGTGCTGCTTCTTGGCTTCTGGCAGTATGAGGAGATTGGACCTGGCGAGTGGTACTGGTGGCGCGTCGGCGGGCACTATGTCACTTGCGCCGGTGTAAACTCCATGGGTTTGCAGCTCGGCATCAGCGACCCCTATTGGGATATAAGTGTCCCGGCTGCAGGACCAGGTGTGCATAACGATACTCAGTATGTGTCCCACGATATCTACAATGTTATTCAGTACATCCCGGGTCCTGGCGGCCCCCCCTGCTGGGCTTTGCTAAACTATGCCGGTGGGAACCCCATTGTCAACTTTCAAGGTCAGAACTCGGGTCCCCTCCTGATACCTCAGGGGGCGTACGCCCCAGCCTTTCCGGTGGTGACCACTATCGACTACGCTGTTGCCGTGTCACCGACAGCCGGCGCTACCCTGCAAGGGCATGTTGACCTTAAACGGAAGTATGCTGCAGGTAACTCTACCTGGGTAACCCCGCTTGCGGTGCGGTTCTTTGACAATGCCACCAAGGTTGAGGCGGGCTTTTCGCCAATAAATGTCACCACTGATGCCTATGGCAACTTCACCGCCACGGGTGTTGGAGCCGGCACTTATGATGTCGGAGTTAAGAACTGGACTAGCCTGAGCAGGATGTCATCAGGCCAGGTGTTCAGTGCCGGCAACACTACTACCATCAACTTTACTACCACGGGCGTGCTTATTGAGGCTGACACTGATAACGATGACCAGGTTAAGGCTATCGATTTCAACAGGATACTGACTAACTATAATGCAAAGCCTGGTGACCCTAATTGGAATCCGATGTACGACTTCGACCGCAGTGGGAAAATAGACGCTGTCGATTTCAACCTGGTGCTTACTAACTATAACGGCAAGGGGGACATATACAAATATACGCACTAATCTTGCTGGCGGCGATGGCCTTCGCACCGAGGGCATCACGGCTATCGCCGCC
>Ga0315289_10003975_pt1 | contig 22212 bp, 18 predicted proteins | sample YL17G11_40_MG_FD_203452 | JGI IMG/M metagenome (GOLD analysis project Ga0315289, IMG submission 203452) | Sediment microbial communities from Yellowstone Lake, YNP, Wyoming, USA - YL17G11_40 | ecosystem: Environmental > Aquatic > Freshwater > Lake > Sediment | place: USA: Wyoming | collected... | reverse complement strand
CCAAGGGCTGAACCTTAACGAAGTGGCGAGGAGAATTAACATCAAATACGCTGACGTTATCGTATTCCAATTAGAAGCTCGTCATGTAAAAAGCATCCTTAGCGATTCTATCTATGTGGGGAAGCCTGAACATCTCAAAAAGATAGTCGAAGACGCTTCTCTCAAATTTATTGAGCCTGAAATGTATGATAAAGCTGAAAAACGTCTTAATGAAATTCATGAGAAGTATAAGCGTCCCGAAATTGGACCCTTCGAGAAACATATATTTGAAAAGGGCTTTGATCCTGAAGATTACACGGACATTCAAATAATAATAAGAGATCTTCGTTGCGGAAATGATTTTGTAAAAAACGGTACTAAATATACTGGAGGATTTAAACAACAGAACTATAAATGTAAATGTCGAGAAATAGTTCTTCCACCTAAAAATAATCATGTTAAAGACAAAGAGATAAATCCATTAAATTCAACCTACCTCAAAAAGGAACAAAGCAAAAATGAACCTCCAAAAGAGCTATTGAATAAAAATACGAAAAAATATAAAAAAAACATCACGAAAGATAAATCGGAAAATAAACTTTCTAACCAAGGAAAGTTGGACCAATTCTTCTCAGGGTTTAAATCAGGATAAACGCTTAAAAAGTGTCAAATCGAGTTAGAAGTATGGGAGTTGAAGCCCTTATAATCGGGATAGTTTTGGTGGTCGCCGTAGTTCTAATCGCTGTTGAGTTCGCGAAGGCTATCATCGAGGCGTCTCCCGGTTAGGCGTCGCGCCTGCGCTCGGCGCGATGCCGAGAGGCTGGAAGAGTGATGCGCGTGCGCTCCCTTAAATCCCGTTTTCATAAAAAAGGTGAATGAGAAAAAAACCTTTCAAAACTGGCAAAAATGGTTCATCCTACAAAGAGATAGGTTTAAGGGAAATTTAGATCAGTTTTTTAAAGTTGGATATTGAACGCTAGCTCTCTGACCATATCTTTGTAGCTTGTTCTTAATGCCCTCTCCGTGACATCGAATGAGTTTGAGGCTTCTCGTTGGCTCACGCTTCCACCAGTGATCTGAGCGGCAATATATGATGCAGCTGCAACTAGGCTTCTTGGGCTCTTCCCTCCAGCACGCTTCGATTTTTTATAACTCTCCATAATTTTCTCTATAATTTTAGGATCTACTCTATTTTTCGACATCTTTAATACTTCACTTAATTCGATTTTCCCCGGTTTGATATTCAATGTCTTGATTACGAAGCAATATTCATGTTTGATCTGTTTTGATGTGTATCCGAAGTCGGAAGCTTGTTTTAAATTAAAGCCTTTTCCAGATGCTCTACAAGCAGAATAAACCGAAGCAATGCTGAGCAATGACAGCGAATGCCTCTTCAGAGTTCTGTGTTTAGCTAGGTCAATTAGAATCTCTGCACTTTTAACGCAAATATCCTCTTGTAAGTTCATTTTTTCGCAGATACATAAAATCTGACGGAATGCTGTTGAATACCTCTTCTCAGTTGAATCGGTAACCGGGATAAGCGGAGATCCTTTGATTGATCCCTTTGTATTTTTATTCTTTGAATCGTTTTTAAAGATTTTTTCTTCTTTATTTTGGATTATTCCACAGTTTAGGCATACTGTATTTTTTTCATCAATGACTTGGAGGTTATCGCTACCACATTCAAAACACGTTACTTTATGAAGAGAGGACATTTGGATAAACCTCTTTTAGAGTAGATTCACTCGATTTATTACTAAGACTTGATCTGAATTTGTCTAACAAATTTTCTAATTTATCCTTTCTCCGATTCAAAGGCATTCTCTTTCTAGCTGTGCCAGATATTTTGTATCTATGACGTACTTTCCGTGCTTCTTCGTAAAGAAGATCGTCTATAATTTTTAATTCAGGTATATTCTCATTATATCCTGCGACGCTGTATTCGCCAATATAGAGTCTATTTGAGAGAATTATTTTCACGTCTTGCGTAGACCATTTTTCCCGGTTTCCGTTTTTTGATCCCTTCAGATTTAGCTCATAAGCTATCTGTGGCATGGATTGGGTTTGTTGGTATCGTCGATAGATCCCGCAGACTTTTTTCGCTTCAGTCTTCGATATTGACAGTGTTCCATTGCTGTTTATTCTGTATCCGTAAGGTGGGTGAGAGTTACACCATCGATGCTGTTTTGCCAGCTCATGGAGCCCCATACGTGCGCGCTCTCCAATGATCTCTCTCTCGAACTCAGCCACCGATGCGAGATTCCTGAAATTGAATCGCCCTACCGATGTGGTTGTATCAATATATTCTGTAACGCTGCACAAACTAACCCCTAACTCTCTCAGGCTTTTCTCTGTGTTCACAGTATCTACAAGAGATCGGCATAATCGATCCAGCTTCCAAAACACCAGGACATCGAAGCGTTGCTCCTTAGCTTTCTCCAACATCTGTTTGAAACGGACTCTATCCGTGTTTTTTCCGCTCTGGCACTCATCGATGAAAATGTAAGCTACGTCCCAGCTTCTTTGACTGCAATGTTTTATGCACTGGTCGATCTGTGCGTCGATGCTGAAATTATAGCGCTGGTTGGGAGATGAGGTTCGGACATAGATAGCAGCTTTCATGCAAGGCCCCCCCAGTCACGATTTTAAGGCCGTGATGCTCAACGGCGTTCCGGTCAGGTCCGTTTCTACCGCTTCAGAGATTACTGCCTGCATATCCGCGAGACATGATCGGAGAAGTCTCTCAGCGTCGTCCGTTTCCTGGCTTATGCTTCTACTATTCGTGATGATGGTACTGCTGTGTTTTCTAATTGATTCAAAGTAATTCGATGCTGTCATCGCCCTCGTGATAGCCTGCTGTATCTTTCTATTTCCGAGGATACTCTGGAGACCTGATACCCTTCGAGTCTGTATATTCTCGCAAAGTAGGATTGCCCTAAGAGCGCCGTAAACAGTCTTACAGCCGCTTCTCTCAGTGACAAAGACAGTGCCTTCTTCAAAGTATTCGGTAAGGTATCCATTGGCTCCATGAGGCATTGTTTCGACGACAAGTATGGCATAACGACTCTGTTTAAGCTGCATGTGTTTTCTTATCTGCGAATAATAGCTCCGATCCCAGGCTTTGTTACACTTTGACTCAACAATTACCAACTCTCCTAAAACTGTCCCATTAACCCGCGGCTGGATCACAATGTCAGTCTGCCCCGAGCCTCCGAGATGGATCACTTCGTCTTCAGGGAAATAGCTCGCAAGCTCATCCCTCAGAGATTTCTCAGCAGCTGTCCCTTTCTCTAGAGGAACATATTGTTTTTTCAGTAGCTCATGTATTGCCAGCGTTAGTTCTGGAAGAATTTTAGTAAGAGCTTCTAAAGACTTGGAATCAGGTATTTGGCTCCGCAAGGTTTCCTGAATTTTCGAGGTAATATTAGTAGTCGATTTACTTAGTTCATCGCTTGTGACTCTGCTTACTTCAGCCCGAATGGTGCTAACCGCTTTCGTTACAACCGCTGTCGTCGAAGCTCCCTGATTGAGAATATCGAGATATGTTCGACATATCGTTAGATACTCATCTAATACCCCCTGCTCCTCCAATTGCTTTAAAAAAAAGAAATTGACAGGATCAATGGAATAAGAATCAACTGAGTGATTACATAAGGGGCATTTCACTTCTTGGATTAGCCTCTTCTTAGTCTCTATCCCATTCATATTACTTCGTATAATACACAGTATTTTACTATGCTATAAATTTTGCGGTGTAAAATACGTTGTATTTAACCCAAATAAATACGAAAGACTTTACTATATGAAACATGGCGTATTATACATGCCCCTTCGTTCAACTGGTACGTTTCGATTAGAAGCTCGAAGCAAATCAGGTCGCTTACATATTCCCGCTGAGATAGTCAGAGACAGTCAGTTTCCTTTACATGAAGGCGAAGTAATCATCGAAATAATTAATGAAAAACTAGTAATTTCACAGAAAAATTAAAACGTCGTATATTATCAATTTTAAATGAATATTATTTTTACTGACTTACTAGATTGACAATTTCCTTGGATAACCCTTATTAATAGGCTATAAATAGTCTATAAATAGACTATGATCGATGTTGAAGGAGATCTTGAAGGGTCAATCTTTATTGATCCTATAAAATACTCCAAGATTCTCACCAAAATCGTAATGAGAAACAACAATTCAAGTGGGAAGGTGATTCTCCCATCGGATTACATATCAGAAAAAGTTGTCATCCTTCTCCCCAAAAAGAAAAACTCTGATGGAGGCGAGGCGACTGATTAGTTGTTAAAATAAGTTTTGTAATTTAATCATTTCCCTGAAAAGGGGTGAAACTTAAATGGCGAAGGAAACTACCACCATAATAAAGAAAATTCTACCCTATTTAGTAAGATTGGGTTATTCTATTCAAGACGAATTATTCTTTGAAGAACAAGTAAAAACCAAGGGTAAGGTCACTGGTTTTACGGATATTGAAATCCAAATTAATGGAAAATTACTTTTCTTACTGGAAGCAAAAAGAGACTCTCAAAAGATAAATGATGCCCATCGCAAACAAGCCATAAACTACGGAGTTGAAAAACAAGTTCCCTTTGTGAGCGTCACCAATGGACAAACTTTTGAGACGTGGAATATTAAAAATAAATCACAAATCACAATAAATGGAGAAAGGAACATTTTCCCTTCAAAAAATGAGCTCTCAACCATTTTAAACATTCTGCGAAAAAATCCTAATGAAAACGAAATAACCCTAACATCTCAAAGCAAACCATATGCACCCGGTGTAACATTAGCAGAACTCACCAATGTTTTCAAGAGGTGCCATAACACCATTAGGGACATTGAAAAAGATGATGAACACGCTTTCAGTGATTTCTCAAAACTCCTATTCCTCAAGTTACTAGAAGAAAAAGCTGATGAAGAACAACTAGACCCTCAAGGCTTCCGTTTAACATCTACCCTTAGATTTAATAACATTAAAAATTTGTCTGATGATGCCATAAAGGCAAGCATACACAATATGTTCTCGGACATTCAGAAAGATAAAAAATATGGCGAAGTTCTCGAAGGCGACATTTTCTATATCCAAAACTCAAAGACATTTGCAAAAATTGTAAAAGAATTAGCCCCGATTAACTTAAGCGATTCAGATATTGATGTAAAAGGCTCTGCATTTGAATATTTTCTAAAATTTAATCTCAAAGGATCTCAGCTTGGGCAGTACTTTACGCCACGGGAATTAGTCAAGCTAATGATAGAATTATCTGATCTGAAATCAATTGTTTTAGGTCTTATAGACCCACAAAAGACGTACTTAGTGATTGACCCAGCATGTGGCTCTGGTGGATTCTTAATCACCGGAATGCAAAGACTCATTCAACAGGCTCGGGAACTTCTTAGGGATGGAATTATAGATGAAGAAACATTCAAAACTGTAAAACAGCGGATTAAAAAAGAGGTCTTTTACGGATGTGACGCAAAACACATGCTTGTAAGAACCGCTAAAATGAACATGATTATTGCGGGAGATGGTTTCTTTAACATTAAACACGGTAATAGTCTAACAGAGGAAATTCCATTCTTGCAGATTTCAGAAAAAAGAACTTTCCCATTGGCAAACTTTGTACTGGCAAATCCTCCTTTTGGTATGAGTGAAAGTGAATTAGATTCACATACGTTGGAATTATATGATGTTCATACAACTCGGGGACAAGCTTTGTTCCTCCAAAAAATGATTAAGATAACTCAACCTAAAGGATTGATATGCACTGTAATAGATGAGGGCATTCTTAATACTCAATCAATGACTGATATTAGACAACATATACTTAAAAAATGTATTGTGGAAGCTGTGATTCATTTACCTTATGTAACTTTTGAACCCAACTATGCACGAGTTAGTACAAGCGTATTGTTGCTTCGTAAAAAAGAGTCAGAGAATGAAAAACAAACCTACCCGATCTTTATGTACGACTTGAAAGAATTAGGTTATTCTGGAACTGGAAAACCTAAAGGTAAAGCAAGTGATGAAATAATCAAAGAAGTAGTTGAAAAATACAGGGCTTTTAAAAATGAATATCAATAGGGACGTCGTCGCTAGGAAAATTGAAGATGTTCTCTCTGATACAACATATAGATTAGATGTTATTTACTGGAAGAACTTTGCTATTGATTTTAATGCGAACTCTCAGTTCGAACCTAAACAATTATCTAAAATTGGTAAACTAAGGATAGAAAGTGCTTCTCAACAAGTGGATCGACCCTATTCATATCCATTTAAAATTACTTATACAGGCCGAGTCCTCCTCAAAGAACCTATTCATTTAGCCAACTTCGTGAATAAATTCAAATTAGCGAAGTCAGGCGACATCGTGTTTTCAAGGATAAATTGTTGCCGTGGTGCTATTGGAATAGTAGAAAACTTCCAGAATGATAGCATCTGCACGAACGAAACACACGTATTCACGGTGACTGACCCCGAAGTAGATAATAGATACCTACACATAATTCTAAGACATCCCTATTACCAAGACTTAATACTTTCAAAGTCTACAGGCGCAAGTTTGGAAAGAATGCGTTTTCATGATACTGCTTTGCTTTCATTTGAAGTTCCGATTCCACCACTCGAAAAACAATTAGAACTAATTAAGAAGGTTAGAAATCATAATCAAATTATTCAAGAGAGCATTGAGTTAATTGAACGTTTGAGAATAGAACGTAATGGTTACCTTTTGAAAGAGCTTGGAATAGATTTGGCATTTATAGAAAGTAATGAGGATTTTTATCCTCTTTTAACTTCAGATGTTCACGATAACCTTAACAATCCCACCTTTAGGCTAGATTTTGATTTTAACAAACCATCTTTTAATATGATAAGCAAGTTGGATAAGGGAAAATACAAAACCGTTAAGATAGGTTCCAGCAACTCTGATGAAAAGATACTTGAAGAACCTATTAAGAGTGGTTCAACTCCTGAGAATGGCATTTATCCAGTTAATGGTGTGGTTTTTCTTCAAGGTGGGAATATAATTGAAAACAGCGTAGACCTTAATGTTCATGAATACATAACTCTTGAATTTCATGATCGTCTAAAGCGTAGTCAACTTAGAGGTAATGAAGTTCTAGTTACGATTGCAGGAACAATTGGTAGAACTGGCTTAAATACACTGGTGAGGGAGGGTAACATCAACCAAGCTATAGCTATCATCCGACTAAACGATAAAATGCTGCCATTATTCCTAAGTGCGTTTCTAAACAGTGATGGGGGCAAAATTCAATTTTCTAAGTTTAGGCATGATTTTGGAACGCCAAACATTAACACAGAAGAATTAGCGAACATCAGGGTTCCTTTACCACCAATAGCGGTTCAAAATGATGTTGTGATAAAAATTGTTGAATATGAAGGCAAGATTGCGCTGGCAAAGGAACAAAGTTATGAGAATGAAAAACAAAAATCGGAAATTATTACGGAGTTCCTGCTTGGTGAAAAAAAATATGAAGACATCTCAGAACGTCTCAAATAAATCATTTCTACAGATTGGTTGAGTCTTATAGATGAGGAAGTCGAGCTTAAAGTAGAGCTTTCAACCGGCGTTATCGTGATCTCGCGAGAAAACAACCCCATCACAATAACGACAGACTGATTATTTATTGGGAGAACTGTCATGCCTGCTTTAGTTGAGGAGCAGCTCGTGAAATCCGAATCACCTCTGTTGGGTGACAGAGCCCCAGTTGGGAGTCTATATGCCGACCTAAAAGTCGGGGCGGTTAAAAAATTCCGTTTTTTAATCCATAATCCTTTTACAAAATATTTTTTTTAATTATAAATCATGGTCCTGGTTTACGAGGAACGAGTCAACAATGATTTCAAGGGAACAATCATCGACATCGAGACAATCGGGGACTTCTGCAGAGGTTACCATGATTCGAGAGAATACGGGGAAATGACGCCCGTGATATTCGGTTACATAAAAAAAGACAAATTGGAGATAATATGCGCAAAGCAAAGCGGTTCAGTAAAAAATCTTAAAAAGGCTATAGACGACGTGGTTCCTACTCTTAATCCGCCGTTCTACGCATTTAATTCCGTTTTCGAGAAAGGAGTACTTCATCACTTCTGCGGTTTAGATATGATCTTTGGTGGAGAACTTAACACAATACGATATGAGAGTAAGAGATCCGCCGTCCGTTCATTGGGTATAGAAAATTACGATGACCCTTTCTTTGATGACGGTAATAAATGTAGACTGGCTTGGTTGAAAGAATGCGAATCACTTCGTGAAGGCGGAGTCTTCAGCCAAAGAAATTCGATGAAGCATAACCGAAGCTGTCTGTTAAAAGAAAGAGACATCCTCCTTAAAAGGGGATACAGAACGCCGGATAAACTGGAACTGGCTTGAACACAGAAATTTACGATTTCCTTACATTTTATTACTGTCCGACGTAATTACGCAGCCCAGCTGTCCGTTGGCTTTCGCACGATTATTCTCCCAATGCAGAGGTCGAATGGCTGCCAACTGAGACTTTACGAGATATTGTGGATCCTGAACACGTTGATGGGTCCCTCAAAATGGGAAATGGTGTTTCCCTTTATACTCACGTGCAACCAAATTTTGGAGGTTTATCTTTATTTTTATTACCTATAAATGCTTATGGTATATCCGTTAAAATTATATACTAAAGTAATATTACCACTATACTGTGAGTAAAGTTCCCTTAATGGGCTACCGTTGCCAACGCTGTGGACATGAGTGGCTACCAAGGAAAAGCTCTAAAGACTCGCCAAGAGTATGCCCTAAATGTAAAAGCCCATATTGGGATAAACCTCGAAAGAGGGAGGAAAACCTTGTCTGAGAAACTCCGATACCCGAAAAGGGAATACAACGCATTATCGCTTTTTTCTGGCGGCGGAGGGCTTGACTTAGGGGCTGAAGCTGCGGGTTTCACGACGAGGGTTTGCATAGATAACGACAAGGCGTGTTGCGAAACCCTCGAAACAAACAAGGATTTCCCGCGCGGGAGCGAAAAACACTTCTTGGCAAAGGCGAAAATTCTATGTCGCGATATTCAACACCTCTCAGCAAAGGAAATTTTGGCTAATGCCAATATTGAAAAATCTGAAATAGACTTGATTTATGGCGGTCCACCTTGTCAAGCTTTTTCCATTTTCGGAAGGAGAAAAGGCATGGAAGACCCCCGTGGGCCTCTTTTATTAGACTATGTGCGAATAGTCCATGATCTCCAACCGAAGGTTTTCGTCTTGGAAAATGTCCCCGGCTTGGAAACTGTAGGCGGAGGTAAGATTTATAACGATTTGGTGGATCTCTTAAAAAAAGAGACAAACGGCGGAAAATTCGATGTAAAACCGTTCGTTTCAGACGTTTGCGATTACGGCGTCCCACAAAGGCGCAAAAGGATCATTATAATAGGATCTCGCCTCGAAGTCCCCATCACGATCCCGCCATCTACCCACGGACCGAGGGAAAATATCGGCACCTACGTTGGCGACATTTTACCTTATAATACAGTAGGCGATGCGTTGAAGGGATTGCCTCAAGTAAACAGTGATAAAGTCCCGAATCATAAGACGAGGACACATAGCGAGAGAATAAAACAACGTTATGCCCAACTCGCGTTTGGAGAGAGAGATTCAAAAACGCGGATAAACAAATTGGACCCGAACAAACCGAGTTTCACTATAATTGTTGGCTCTGAACATGGAGGAGGAAAGGGGCATGTTCACCCATATGAAGCAAGGGAGGTCACGCCTCGGGAATCGGCAAGAATCCAAACATTTCCGGACGATTGGTCTTTTTCAGGCTCAAAAAGAAACGTCATTCGCCAAGTGGGTAACGCAGTGCCCCCGGTGTTCGCCGCCCAATTATTCGCTCACATACTTAAAAAACAATTTCGAGAAAAAAATGTGCCAGATGTCGATGATTTGTTTAGAATATTGGGGCAAGAACACCTGAAACATTAAACATAATTATCAATTATAGAACGGAGAATTTCTAGATATTTTCTTTCTGCGAAAATCAGTTCTCCATTCATCCAGCATATTATTATCCCCAATTCAGCCAGATAACCCTTCAACCAAGCTAATTCGTGCGGCGGTTCTCGTTCTATCAACAATACTAATCGCGGAGTCGTTAACATTTGTCGGGCTCTGTATCGGTATTCGAGTAACTGCGATACCGCTTCCCTTGTTCGGTCCAGATAATCCGTCGAGGAAGCTGTTTTAACCTCAAAAATGAAGTCGTCGCCTTTCAAGTTCGCCACCAAGTCTACAAAACCATTTTCAGAAGCGCTGTATCCTTGATTTATTAATTTTTTAGCTAATATATCATTGATTTCTCGATGGCGCGCATTTCTTTTTTCTCGCAATTCCACTGCACGAGCATAATTGGGAGTTATATCGCGTTGTGGAGGAACGGCGCCGGGAAAACGAAAGAGTCTATATTGACGTAACTCCGGAAATGGAGCCTCTCGAAGAGATACCGCTGAATCTGGCGAGGGCTCTTCAATTTTTAAAATAGCCGAAGCTGTATCGTAATCTAAGTTCAATCCGTCAAAATAACGACCCCACTTTCCAGAGAGCAGAATGTTTGTTATCCCTCTCTCAATCTCTGTTTTGCTTCCATCAAGATTGGAAAAATCTTCAAAGTATTTGTCTAACTTTACGATCGTTTTTATAGCGTCTATTTTTTCGCCTTGATCCCCTATATCTAACAATAATTTTCCTGCATGGAATTTTATTAGTCCCGTCTTTTCTAAAATATGGAAATTACGCTTAAAATTCTTAGGGGGTGTTGTAATAACGCGTTTTTCGTTTCGGTTTTCGACTATTTTAGCAACAAGCGAAGGGATTGCTGTTAGATTGTTTATATAGACATCGGGGAGATTAAATAAGAAATAAATCTCATCGTAAGTCAGATAAGCTTCTTCACGCAATCCTTCTTCATAAAAAAATAACAAAAAATGCAGAATAACCCTGAATGGCGAGAATAATACTTTAGCCTTGATTTGAGTTATTTTCGCGTCTGCGCTGTTCGCTTGAAGACGAGGAATCGCTTGATAAACGATCCCCGTGCCATCAGGATACTGATAAAGCGCCATTTGCAACCTGCAAAAAGTTTCTGGGTCGGGGTTATGCCCACAGAGAAGTTCTTTTGCCGCTTTTGATATATGACATACCAAACGGTTTTGGGCGTTTCTCTCAACATAGAATATTCCAAGATAAGATCCGTATGCCCCATATTCGTCTCTAAAGTCAGAAGGGTCGCGTTGGGTTGTTTCGTTTCTTGTAGCTATCTTGCTAAACTCTCTAATTATTTCTTCTCGATTGTATTCCTTTCCGTCGAATTTGTCGTAGACTGATGCGACTACTACAAGGGTATCAAACCAATCTTCAAACGTGCAAGGGATCTTGTTTGTGAAAAATGTGGTTACTGGCGGAGAGAGCGATGTTTGACCCGTTATTACTGCGCCTCCAATACCTCAATAACTTTTAGAGCCTCCCTCTCTGGATTCTTCAGGATTCCCTGTTCGCTTAGTCTAATGATGCGCCAACCCGCCTCTTGTAACGTTTTGTTAGCCAGCTCGTCTCGCTCATTGTTTCTCTTCAATTTAGGAGCCCAATAATCCCGATTCGTTTTTGGCGGTTCGCTTTTTTTGCCGTGCCAAAAATCTGAATCGCAAAACACGGCAACTTTCTTTCTGAGAAATACAATATCGACCTCAAAAGTGAACAGGCGAAAATTTTTCTTGTAACCTCGGAAACCTTTGGAGTATAACGCCCTCCTTAAAGCAATCTCGCATTTTGTCTCTTTTGATCTTATTTTTGACATAACTTTCGAGCGTTTTTCCTTACTCATTATGTCCATAATAAAAAACAGGCGGCGTTAAGTTATTAAAAATATTCCATCTCACACGCTAAACCAAATTTATCAACCGATTTTTTACAGCCCACGGATCAACCGAAGACTTGACAGAATCCATTATTACCTTTTATTCCTGATATTGGCGACCTTAACTACTACCTATTTGTTTTATTTATTTAAAATTTAAAGCTAATAATTGTTTAAATAAGCAAACTAATTAGTTAATGGGCTAGAGGAGAAAAAAATGAAGAAATTCACACCAGAAGTAAATATTTCAAAAGAGTTTTTAGAAATATCAAGTGACTTTGGGGATCCTAGAGAAATAATACGTGAAGCAGTTAGCAATTGTTTTGATGCTCATGCAACCGAAATTCGAATATCAACTTTTATCGATAAATCTTCAGGGGAAGATGAGCTTGTGGTTAACTTTTCTGATAATGGAGAAGGTATGAGTGAAGAAAAATTAAAATATTTTTTCGGTTTAGGATTGACAAATCGGCAAACATTTGATGCTTTAGGAAGAAAGGTAAGTGAGGCCATCGGGGAGAAAGGACATGGAACTAAAATCTATTTTAATAGTAAACGAATTGAAGTCGAAACAATCAGAGAAGGAAGACTAATTAAGGCGTTTATGGATTCTCCTAAAAAAAATTTAAGGCAAAGCATCCTTCCAGAAGTCCAATACGATGTTTTTGAAACAACATCTAATTCTGGAACAAAGATCACAGTTCATGGTTATAATGATAATAATCAGAGCGGTTTTACTCACGACGAAATAAAAGACTATCTATATTGGTTTACCAAATTCGGCTCCTTCGAAAAAGAGGTTGGATTACTTAAACATCAGGGAGTAAATTTATGGCTATCGGGAATAGGCTGGAGGGATAGTGAGGGTGAACCTCTAATTTTTGGTCACACTTTTCCAGAAGAAAATAATGATATACGAACATTAAGAAGTATCGACAAAGTGACTCCTCTAGATTATTATGTAGCAAAATGGATTTTCACAGAAGAGCCTTTGATAGGTATGCCTGCAACTCACGTAGATTTTGTTTTTTATATCGAAGGAGATAAAGCTAAGAGGGCTTATAATAAGATGATTCACGAGCGATGGTCTATATGGCGTCCCGGTCAATATAATGTTGAAGACCGTTATGGAGTATGGTTATGTAAAGATTATATTCCAATAGAAAGAAGGAATGCGAATTATTGGGTATCAATTAAGAGTGAATGGACAAAATATCATGCATTTGTAAATTGTCAAGATTTCCGATTAACTGCAAATCGTGGGGATATTGGAAATACGCCTCAAAATATATTAAATGCTGTTAAGACAACTATTACAGAGATTTTTCAAAAGAAAATTCAAATAGATCCTAAATATCTCAAATATCAAGAGGAATTGGAAAAAGAACAGTTATCTCAAACAGCACAAAAAGAGGAAAAAGAATACGAACGCAGAAAAAAGCTTACACTAGCTAAAAAAACTGCAAAATTAAATAATGTTGAACTATTTGAGCCTAGACAAGAAAGTGGTGTATTCAGCATTGTTCTCCAATTATTATCGACGCATCCTGATATTTTCGATTTTAAAGTGGTTGATTACGATACTTTAATTGGATACGATCTCCTTGTCACTAAAGACTATGCTCTTGATCTTAATCGCGCAGCTTTAATGTTTGCAGAGATGAAATATGAATTACAACGTGATTTTAATCACTCTTTTAAAAAGCTTGCAACAGTTATATGTTGGGACACAAAGCTCAGTAATGATGAAGAGGTTATTGATCTAACCGGAGCTAAGAGAACTATGAAGATTACTTCACTTAATAAAGAACAGAATAACTATACAAAATATATGCTTGTATCAGACACAGAACCACACAATATAGAAGTCTTCGTTTTAAAAGACTTCTTACGAGAAAAATTCGATCTAGCTTTCCGACCAAGAACAGGTAACTAATGGTCGGAAATTCTAGAAAAAAATATTTTTTTAAAGATGTTAGCTTTTTAAGAATTAATTATCTTCTTGATTTGAACGGCTAAAATCAACTTTGTATAATCTTACACAAAGGTTTATCATTTTAGAGGATTTGGATTAACCCATAAAATCCGGTTTAAGATGGGCCTTCCTTTGTAAGGGCTTAAATACACTGACAACCCGAGACGAGGTTAATCAATATCCTCTTATATTTTAAATTCTGAATTTTGAAGCGTGTGCGAATGTTAATTGACCACATCCAGCCTCTATATCTAATCCTTTACTAATAGAAAGTTGAGTTTCAAAACCCTCCTTTTTTAATAGATATTGACATTTTTTCATTTGTTCTAAAGAGGAAGGTTTAAAATTGAAATCTTCTATTGGATTAAGTCTTGCTAAATGCACATTAAAATAATTTTTATTTAGTAAAGAAATTAATTGATATATGTTTTCAGGTTTATCATTTACATCTTTAAATAATAAATATTTAACAATGATTTTTTCTTTTTTCTTTTTCGCATATTCTTTACTGGCAATTAATATTTCTTCTATTGTATTCGGGGAAATTGTAGAATAAGGAATTATATTTCTCCTATCTTGGTCATTTGTTGCATGAAGTGAAATTTGTAATTTTATTGGGAGATCTATATCCTCATCTATAAGTTTATAAATATTTTTAACTATCCCTACAGTCGAAATTCGTATAATAATTTTTTTATTATTTATATTATAATGACTTATAAATTTTAAAAATTTAATCAAATTTTCGTAATTTAACAATGGTTCACCTATAGCAGAAATACTTATTTCGAATTTATCTATTGATGTAAACATATTTAAATTATATTGTATTATCTTTAAGATTTGATCCTTCATTTCTTCAAATGATAAATTTCTAATAAATCCTAATTTAGATGTTTTGCAAAAATGACAACCTATTAAACAACCAATTTGTGATGAAATACATAAAATATTGTTTAGTTGTCTATTTTCTAATTCCACAAGAACACTTTCAAAAAATAAATCTTCTTTAGTTTTCCATAAATATTTTGTTGTGTTATCTTTGGATTTATAAACACTATCCAATAAAATAGAATTTGAATCTGTTTCGTTTATTTCTATTTTTAAATCCATTTCATTTTACTCCAATTGCTTCTTTTTATTTCTCCTTTTGTATATATACAAACTCGTCCATATATCATATAATTCTTGATCTGTGAGATAAGCAATATAGTCTGCTATTTGTCTATGAATAATATTTGTTCTTTCTAAATCTATTTTTTCCTTTATTTTATCTTCATCTTCATTATTTTTAATTATTATATCTAATTGATTTTTTCCCCATTCCTTAAAGTTATTAACAACGTTGTCTTCTTTATTAATATTATGAAAAATATGATTATAAACATCCGTAATTATTCTTTCAGCTATTAAATCCTTATAGTTAATTTCCTCATCTTGATATATTTTGTTAATTATATTTTCTTTGATAATGCTAAAAATTTGCAACAATTTTTCATCAACAATTAGAATACCCTTTCGAAACGCCTCATTCTTATTAGAATTAATAATTAAATCTTCAAAAATTCTTATTCTATCCCGGCTTTCGCTAGTTATTAAATCCATAAAGCGTTTATCTGGAATCTCATATATAGGCGTTCCGTTGGGTAGTTTTTTCTTTGTTAAAGAATTTAACTGTTTTTGAGTAATAATATTTAATTTTTTACCATCTTCTATATCTGAATTGATAAATGCCATTGTGTCCGAGATCCTAACTACTTGACTTTCCGGTGTATAGTCCGATAAATCATCCACATAGTAATTAGATAAGTCAAATGTATGGTTTTTTACGCCGATCTTAGTTTCTTCTGTTATATTATTCAATAAATATTTACAAATCCGATAGCTTTGATAAGAGTGAGAAAACCCGCTCAGATTGAAATTTAGAAGAATTTTATCTAAAGCGCGTTCACCGCTATGACCGAAAGGAGTGTGACCGAGATCGTGGCCTAATGCAATAGATCGAGTAAGTTCAAGGTTTAGATTTAATTTAACTGAGATGTGATGAGCAATGCGATCAACTTCCAGACTATGAGTTAAACGATTTCTATAATCTTCTCCCATAATTGCAGTAGCCAATTGCATTTTTCCTGCAAGTCTTCTGAACGACTCTGAATAAATAATTTGATCGACATCGTGTTGGAAACAAGTTCGAATTTCGTCATATTTTTTATCTTCCGTTTTTTTTAAATGATTGGACAACTTAAGATTTTATTGTTCAATCATTTATTAAACTTTTTCGCGCGCGATATCAATTCTCTAGTGAGAAACATTACAAACAAATACGAAAGGAATAAAGTTTTAAGTAAATTCCTCCGGACCCGCCGCGCGCGCGATCGTTGTTGTATAAGTTCTTCTCACGTATCATCACGCGCTTTGTGTTTCTTTAGGTACGCTCTCCATGACATAGCCCATCTTTTGGGGTCGTTAGCTACAGACGCATCCAACTTTGAGAATGTGGTGTTGTGAGGCGCTGTTTTAAGTATCTCAGGGTTTGTATACGCTTCGTGAACTATTTGTTTCCACATTTCGATATACTCGTCGAGATTGGCCTTGGATATCGTTTCACATGGTTCAAGGGCGAATGGATTCTCTGTGAAGATGTATGGATGATGCCCCGTCTCACAAGTCATATGGCCATAATCTATAATTCTCATGTTTATCTCTTGTAGCCCAATTCCTGTATCTTCTTTTATTTTATCCAAGTTGAATTCAGCTTGTCCGCCGACTCTTGGACGGTAGGGGTTCTCACCCATCAACAATCTTACTCCAGGAATCTCCACTAATTTCTTTGCAAGGTAATTTACATTCAGCGCCGCTATTTCACCAGTCTCCCTTAAGCCCTCCGCACCCATGGTCATCATCCAAGCATAAGCTCTCACAGCATTTCCAACGTTTCCATAAAATCCTCTAATCTTCCCGATGCTGTGAGGTAGGTCATAGTTCAAGTGATACTTTCTTCCATCGAATTCTACTACTGGTACAGGAAGCAACTTTTTAAGTTCTTCCTTAACACCGACCGCACCACTTGCTGGTCCACCGGATCCATGAGGAGTCGAAAATGATTTATGTATATTGAAATGGCCCATATCAAAACCCATGTCCCCAGCCCTTGTTATACCAAATAGACCATTGAAGTTAGCCATATCATAGGCCATAAGTCCTCCTATTTCATGGACTGTCTTTATATGTTCTTCGATGTTGCTGTCAAAGATGCTGAATTCTTGGGGATTTGTCATCATCATACCAGCAGTGTGTTTTGAAACAGCGGCCTTTACGGCCTCAACAGGCGTTGTACCAGTCTCATCTGGATATATTGCCACGACCTTAAAGCCAGCAATAGCTGCTGAAGATGGGATACATGGATGCGATTTGACTGGAACAATAATCTCTCTTCTTTTATCAAGTTCTCCATTCAATTTATGATACGCCCTGATGAGGACAGCACAGGTGAATTGGCCTTGTGCGCCACCTGCAGGCTGAAAGGTGAATTCATCGAAGTCCGAGATTTCGCACAACCACCTGGAAACATTGTAGAGAACCTCAAGCCATCCTTGAACAGTCTCCTCGTCTTGTAGCGGATGGACATCCACTGCTGAGGGCATCCTAGCTAGTTGTTCATTGATTTTAGGGTTGTATTTCACTGTGCTAGTTCCATGACCTATTTGAAATCCTAACTCACCAATAGTCTGCTGCGACATTCGCAAATAATGTCTCGTAACTTCTGGTTCAGAAACCTCTGGAAGCTTCGGAAGCTGCTTCCTAAGCATCTTCGCCGGTATTGACGACAAAACGTTACCAACTGTTGCCTTAATCTCCTCTTCAACCTCAGGTATGATCTGTCCTCTTTCTCCTTTATGTCCCATCTCGAAGATGAGTGGGTCATCCCAAACAGCTTGATGATAACGTTTCATGTTAATTCACCTCTCTCTCAACAACTTCTTTCAAGTCATTAGCAAGCTTCTCAATATCCTCCTTCATATGTATCTCTGTGACGCAGTATAGTGCGCTCTTGCCTAACTCAGGGAATTCCTTCGTGATATCTTTTCCTCCTTGAATTCCTCTCTTTATTAAGGCCCTATTTACTGTACTTACGGTTTTGCCTGTCCCGTCGAAGTTCACTGTGAACTCCTTAAAGTGTGTAGAATTTAATGTAGGAGCCTCCACGCCCTTTATCTCGGATATCAACTTCATCGCATAATGCGACCTCTGCATGATGGCTTCTCCTAGCTCCCTCATGCCCTGTGGACCCATAAGCGCCATATACACAGCAGCAGTTATTGCCCACAGCACGGTGGTAGTGCCGGTGAACGATGTGGCTTCCTCTCTTGCGATATACATATTTCTTTCAATATGGACGGGAGTGAAACCCCATATTCCTTCAACATTGCTGGTGGTTATGCTGATCGTGCGTCTAGGCGCCTCCGCCACAAACTTGGGATCGTCCTGGAATGCTATTAATCCTAGAACGGCCCCACCATAACTCATATGTAGCCCGAGGGGCTGGCACTCTCCGACTACTATGTCCGCGCCGTACTCACCCGGCGGGGTTAATATCCCCAACGAACTGGGATCGACACCGACGATACTCAACGCCCCCTTGTCATGAGCTATCTTAGCGATCTCCTCGCCCTGGGTCTCAATGAACCCCAGGTATGACGGATTCTCAATGTAGATCCCCGCTGTCTTCGATGAAATCTTCTTCTTCAGATCTCGGAGGTCGAGTAAGCCTGTTTTAGGATCATAATTGATCAGCGTTATGTCCACCACACTTTCCGAATAATTCCTCATAACTGACAGCCTCTCGGGGCTCATCGTCCTCGGAACTAATATCTCGCTTCTGCCCGTGATCCTGTAAGCCATGTTAGCGGCTTCACCGCAGCATGTCGGCCAATCATACATAGGACCCGCAGTTGCGTCCATCCCTACTAGTTCGCATATCATACTTTGGTACTCGAATAATGTTTGGTACAATCCTGGGCTCAATTGAGGAGGGCTTCCATAAGTCGTCAAGAACTCTGACCGTGCATTGATCTCGTCACAGACTGCTGGAACATGATTTGGCCAGCAGCCTGCGCCCACGAAGCATAATAATTCATTACAAGTTTTATTCTTCGCCATAGTGGCTGTGATGTTTCTTCTCACCTCATACTCTGATTTAGGAGGAGGCAGATTTAGCCTCCTCTTTAATTTTAGCTTGTCAGGTATGTCTCTGTATATTTCTTCAATATCTTTAAATCCAGCCTCTTTTAGCATCATCTTCTTTACTTCTGGTTCTGAGTTTGGTATATATGGATACACAATAGATTTATCCATACGCTTCACCTTTACTCTGTTATTCATACTAAATAAAACTATTATATATTTCTTTTGTAGATTGATAAAAAATACTTGGTAATCCATCATGATCCTAGAGATATCCATCAAACACCTTCGCAATGACAGAGACACCCATTTTAGGGAGTCCCCGCATCCCGCGCGCATGAACGTTAATTACAGTGCGTGTCGCGTGTACGTCATCTTACCCTGCTTCGACAGGTCTATCCTCGCGCGCTTAGCTGTTTAGAAATTCATCTCACAAGAAGACACACCCATCTCGAAGCCTATCAGAGAATGAGTCAACCCAACCAACAACACGAATCCAACCACAACAAGGCCAGTGACTCCCGAACCCCAACAGCGAAGCAATGGAAAACCCTAGGCAAGCCTCCCCGACGCGACGACGCACTCACTCAACGAAGCCCTTGATGCACCTGACCAGACCAGGCGTCCCCTCTCTCACAGCCGACAACGCCACAGCCAGCATCGAGATTAGGCTCAGCGAGACGTGGATCCCCACCTGAGCCAACCCACGAACCCTCAGCCCATCCAGCAGCAGCCACTCCTTCGCACGGCCGAAGAGCCGCTCTATGCTCCACCGCTTACGGAACAGCCGTACGATCCGCTTAGCACCCCTCGCAACGAAGTCTCGGCCCACCCTCAACGCGTCCCTGAGCCGAGAATCCCTGCGGACAGGAATCACCGGCTCCGCCCCAAGCCACTCAGCCGCGTCCCTCACGTTCACGGAGCTGTACTGGCTGTCAGCGAGGACGTGCCTGAAGCCGACGCTGAGGCGGTGAACCCGCTCCAGCAGCGGCTCGAAGTACACCTTATCGTTCTCGTTGCATGGGGCCACCGTATAGGCTAGTGGCAGCTCGGAGTCGGCGCAGCAGGCGGTGTGGACGCGGTACCCGAGGATGAAGCCTCGCCTTCCCCGGCCCACACGGGCGTCCTGGTCACTTCTACCGGTTCTGTTGTCGATGGCTCTCCCACTGTATGCCTTCAGATGCGTACTGTCAACGGCCACCACCTTGCCGGCTATGGTTCCCGATTCGATGAGCAGTCTCGTGAGCCCGTTGAAGACTCGTTGGTACGTCTCCTCTCCGAGTCTGTGTCTGAAGTGGGTGAAGAGTCCGTGGCTTGGAGTATGTCTCCGGAAGCCGCATGCTCTGGCGGTCTTATGGTCGTTTCTCAGTCGTAGTGCGAGTCTCCTGTCGCTGATTATGCGTAGGAGGTGTTTGGCTAGTTGGGCTTTGAGCATGCTGAGCGGGTTGATGGGGTTTCTGCCGGGTCCTTCTCTGTGGTAGAGCTTTGATAGCTCTGTTTTGATCTGGTCTAGGTTGAGTGAGTCAAGCACCCGCTTAACGTTCAACCTATCCTCAACGAAGGTGGGGGTGAAGGTCTATTTAATTTCTAAACAGTCAAGCGCGCACAGTGCTCCAATAGCAGAAACATATAAGTGTTTAAACAGATAATAGATTATGCATGGTGAAAAAAATGAAAGCTCATGTTATAAAATCTTGTTTAGCATATCTTTACGGTAGCGGTGCTATAGATCAAATAGGAGAATTTTGCAGGGACGAACTGCTTTTGAAAGGTGGGGCAGTCATAGTCACGGACAATATAGTATGGAAAATTGCTGGAAAGAAAATTTCAGAGAATTTACAGAACCATGGCTTCAAAACAGATTCAATGTTAGTGACAACAGGAACAAACAAACCAGATAAAGAAGAAGTCGATAAGGCTCGTGAAAAGATCCGTTCAATCGACGCTAGCGTAGTATTAGGTGTAGGCGGCGGAGTAAACATGGACGTCTCAAAAGCCGCAGCAGCAGAGGAGAATATTCGAATCATAACTGCGCCAACTATCTTCGCAACTGAAGCCCAGACTATGTCTGGAGCAGTCTTCCGTGACGATTATAGACCAGCGAGGGGATACAGATCCATATTTGCATGCGTTGTCGATACAGATGTCATTAAAAGTGCTCCTTGGAGATTCCAAGCTTCTGGGTTCGGAGATATTATGGGGAAGGCGTCTGGTATATTTGGAGACTGGCAACTTGCTTGTGAACGCGAAAAACCTTGGACAAAAGATGTTTCAAATATACTTGGATGGAACATGGCAAAGTTGCAGTTGAGCTTACTTCAACAATACGCTGATGGAATAGCAAATAAGGAAGAGAAAGCATTTGACCTTATGCTACAAGCATTCATGATCGATGGTGAAGTATGTGAATTATGTAGACCTGCAGGAAGCTGGGGAACTGAACATAGAGTAGCTCACGGCATTGAGGACTTCGCAAATGTATATCATGGAGAAGCCGTAGGCGTAGGCGCGATTTTGATGAGCTGCTTACAGGGAGGAGACTGGAAAACTTTGAAGAATAAAATAGCCAAGGTTGGAGGAAGGGTGACAGCGAAGCAGCTCGGAGTAAGTGACGATACAATAGTTAAAGCTCTAACTGACGCTTCTGACTATATTAGAAGTATAACACGGACAGACTATTACACTATCCTACATGAGAAGCCTTTGAATAAGGAATCAGCAGCATTCCTTGCAAGATTAGCAGGGGTTATTGAGTAAATCATTATAAATCCCTTAATTATTTAAAAGCTCTCTTTTTATTTCCACAATCGTTTTTGAGATTTAAATACCGAATACAAATTAAAATTATGATAGAGAATTTGGATTAACCTCTGATTTTACTCCCCCTCGGTCAAGCTTAAAGATCAGGATCGATAGAGACGCCACATGGACTCCTTCACATCGTATATCTTCCGGCAGGCCTACGAGAAGGTCAGCCGACTCGGCGACAGACTCGCCAAGATAGACAAACACATCGACTGGGAGCGGGTCCGACCCATAATCAAGGCAATGTACAGAAACGACACCCCGCAGGGAGGACGACCCAACACCGACGAGGTGGTGATGGTGAAGCTCCTCGTCCTCCAGCAGTGGTACGGCCTCTCTGACCCTGAGCT
>Ga0315289_10003974_pt1 | contig 22213 bp, 16 predicted proteins | sample YL17G11_40_MG_FD_203452 | JGI IMG/M metagenome (GOLD analysis project Ga0315289, IMG submission 203452) | Sediment microbial communities from Yellowstone Lake, YNP, Wyoming, USA - YL17G11_40 | ecosystem: Environmental > Aquatic > Freshwater > Lake > Sediment | place: USA: Wyoming | collected... | reverse complement strand
AAAGGTTACGGATGGATAAATACGTTTGTATACACGGACATTTCTATCAACCACCCAGAGAAAATCCGTGGCTGGAGTACGTCGAGCTGCAGGATTCGGCGTATCCGTACCACGATTGGAACGCCAGGATCACGGAGGAATGCTACCGGCAGAATGCCGCTTCACGTATTCTCGGCCCGGACAAGAAGATCATCGAAATCGTCAACAATTACGAGAGTATCAGCTTCGATTTTGGTCCGACGCTCATGTACTGGCTGGAGTCGCATGCCCCGGATGCCTATGCGAAGGTGCTGGAGGCCGACCGGAGGAGCCGCGAGAAATTCTCGGGGCACGGTTGTGCGATGGCCCAGGCCTACAATCACATGGTGATGCCCCTGGCCAATGCCCATGACAAAGAGACGCAGGTCGTCTGGGGGATCGATGACTTCAAGCGGCGTTTTGAAAGAGACCCGGAAGGGATGTGGCTGCCCGAGACGGCCGTGGATATCCCCACGCTGGAAATTCTGGTGGAGCATGGGATCAAATTCACCATTCTTGCGCCGCGTCAAGCCAAGCGCGTCCGCAAGCTCACCGGCGTGCGCCGGTGGCGGGATGTGAACGAAGGGGACGTGGATACGAGCGTGCCCTATATCTGCAACCTGCCGAGCGGTAAACAGATCACTCTGTTCTTCTACAATGGGCCGGTCTCGCACGGCATCGCCTACGGCGGGCTGCTCCACAGCGGCGAGAACTTCGCCATGCGGCTGGCCGGGTCGTTTCCGAACGATGGAGAGCAGTCGCATCTCGTCCACGTCGCCACAGATGGCGAGTCCTTCGGGCACCATCACCATCATGGCGATATGGCGTTGGCCTACTGCCTCCATCACATCGCGGCCAGCAACATGGCGAAAATCACGATTTATGGGGAATATCTGGAGAAGTTCCCGCCCGAGCACGAGGCCGAGATCTGGGACAACAGCTCCTGGAGCTGCGTGCACGGGGTGGAGCGCTGGCGGAGCAACTGCGGCTGTGCGGCCGATCAGTCCCGCTCGGGTCAGCAGCAGTGGCGTGCGCCGTTGCGCGAGGCTTTCGATTGGCTGCGCGACCGGCTGGCAACCGTCTACCAGGACCGCATGTCGGCCTACAGCCCCGATCCGTGGCGCGTCCGGAACGAGTACGTTCGCGTGATCAACGACCGGTCCCCGGAGAACGTCGACGCCTTTGTTGCCAAGGCGGCCGGCCGGGAATTGGAGCACCACGACAAGGTCATGTTCCTGAAACTGCTCGAAATGCAGCGCAACGGCATGCTCATGTACACCAGTTGCGGGTGGTTCTTCGACAATATCTCCGGCATCGAGACCGTGCAGGTCATGATGTATGCCTCGCGGGCCATGCAATTGTGCCACGAGATCCAGAACTGGAACCTGGAGCCCGAATTCAAGAACATGCTGGTGAACGCCCCGACCAACCGGCGGCCGCACGCCAATGGAAAAGAGGTCTATGAGGCGTTTGTCGAGCCGGCCCGCGTCGATCTGCATCGCGTCGGCGCCCACTTCGCCTTGAGCTCCGTCTTCGAGGAATCGTCGGAGGAATCGATCGATATCTACTGCTATTCCGCCCACATCGAGGATTTCGAGCACGCGGAGGCGGGGGTGCAGATTCTGACGACCAGCCGGTCCAAGATTCGGTCGAACATCACCCTGGAGGATTACGCGGTGGATTCGGCCGTGCTTTACCTGGGCGATCATCACCTGTTTGCGGCGGTGCAAGGGCGGATGGCCGACGATCAGTTCAAACGCATCCGGCAGGACCTGGTGAAAGCCTTCCGCAAGGGCGACAGCAACGAGGTCATGCGGCTGATGAACGTCGTGTTCGACGGCAAGAATTACTCGCTTACCCACCTGTTCAAGGATCAGCAGCGGGAAATCCTCAACTGGCTTCTGGAAAGCACCTGGAAGGAAATCGAGAGCTCGTTCCGCCACATCTACGAGCACAACTACGCCATCATGCAGATGATCCGCAACATGAACATGCCCCTGCCCAAGGCGCTCTCGGAGCCGGCGGAGTTCATTCTGAATGAAGACATCTGCTCGGCGATTCAGGAAGACGACATCGACCTGAATCGGCTGAAAGACCTGGCGGAAGAGGTCGAGCGGATGTCGCTGAGCCTCGACAAGGAGAGATTGAGCTTCGAGGGCAGCCGCAAGATCAACAGCCTGGCGAGCGTGTGGGAGGATGCGCCGGAGGATTTCCATCTGCTGTGGTCCATTGAGAAAGGTGTGGAAATCCTGCGCATGCTGACGCCGGAGATGGATTTGCAGCACGCGCAGAACGTCTTCTTCACGATCTCCAAGCGGGAGTATCCCAAAATGAAGCAGAAGGCGGCCGTCGGCGACGAACAGGCGGCGGAATGGGTGGAGCATTTCGGCCACTTGGCGCAGCGGCTGGGATTGGCTATTCCATAAGAAGACATAAGACACGGACGAACACGGACCGCCACGGACCCCCACGGACGTCTTCGTCCGTGCCTGTCTGTGCCCGTCCATGTTTGTCCGTGTTCTCAGGTTTGTTTCGGATTCCGACACTATGTTGCGACAACGATCCAGCGGCATCCTGATGCATATCACGTCCTTGCCCTCCAGGCATGGCATTGGCGACCTCGGTCCCGAGGCGTACCGGTTCGTGGATTTCCTCCAGGCGGCGGGGCAGAACTATTGGCAACTGCTGCCTCTGAATCACACGACCGCCAAGACCAGGTACTCGCCCTACAACTGTCTATCCGCCTTTGCCGGCAACCCGCTCCTGATCAGCCCGGACTTGTTGTACCAGGATGGCCTTCTGCGCCGGCGCGAGGTCTCGGATTCGCCGGCCTTCTCTGCCGAGAAGGTGGACTATGATAAGGTGTCGTCTTACAAGGGAAAGCTGCTGGATGCCGCCTTTGCGCGATTCCTGGACGTTCCCAGGCCGGCCGACTACTCCCGCTTCGTGGAAGAGCACCGCGCATGGCTCGAGCCCTACGCCAACTTCGTCGCCCTGCGACGGCATTTCAAAGGGCAACCGTGGTCCGACTGGCCGGCCAGGATGCGAGATTTCGGATGGCGGACGGCGGATGGCGGATTCGAGTCATGGCCCAGCGCAAATCCGCAATTAGTCGAGCGGGAGCGTTTCTGCCAATATGTCTTCTACAGGCAGTATCTGCGTTTGAAACGCTACTGCAACAAGCACGGCATCCAGGTGGCCGGGGATGTGCCTATCTACGTGGCCTACGACAGTGCCGACGTCTGGTCCCATCCCGATCTCTTCAAGTTGACCCGGGCCAGGAAGCCGCGTTTCGTCGCCGGAGTGCCGCCGGACTATTTCAGCAAGACCGGGCAGCTCTGGGCCAATCCCGTTTATGACTGGCAACGCTTGGAGGAAACCGGCTTCGAATGGTGGATTCAGCGGATGAAGCACAATCTGCTTCTATTCGACTTCGTCCGCATCGATCATTTCCGGGGTTTTGTCGCGTATTGGGAGGTGCCGGCCGGTCATCCGAACGCGACGCGGGGCAAATGGACCGCGGCTCCCCACGACAGGTTCTTCCGCGAGTTGCTGCGCCAGATTCCCTTCGCCGCTATTTTTGTCGAGGATCTCGGGCACATCACGGCCGAGGTCCGGGAAGTGGTGGCCAGGTACAGCTTCCCGCGCATGAATGTGCTGCAATTTGCTTTTAGCGGCGACCCGGCCCGCAATTCACACATGCCTCATAACTACGCGGAAAACTCGATCGTCTACACCGGCACGCATGATAACAACACTACCCGCGGCTGGTTTGAGAAGGAATTGGAGGCGGACCGGCGAAAGCGGCTGTTCGACTATCTCGGCTGCAGGTTCGCCGCCTCCGACATCTCCTGGGAGCTGATGCGCGTGGCCCTGCGCTCGGTGGCGAGGATCGCCATCATCCCCATGCAGGACGTGCTCGGCCTGGGCGCGGACGCGCGGATGAACCTGCCGGCCGGAAAGAACGGCAATTGGCAATGGCGGATGCGTCCCGGCCGGACCGACGCCCGCCTGGCCGAAAGGCTCAGGAAGCTGACCTGGACCTATGGCCGGGCGTGAACCGTTCGGAGGTCGTGCGCCGCGCATACCACGTGTTTTCCTTCAGGCTCGCCCTACGAGGGCCTCTCCGACCGAGATTTCGCCTTGCGCCCGCAGGACCTCATCTGTAATCGCGTTGTGCCACACGGCCGGCGCATCCCGAGGTAGCTTAATGCTCGTGTCCCCCCACACCGGCTCGCCGAGGGGAGTCTCACCGGGCTTGACCAGGGAGGTCAGGAATCGCGGCGCCACGACCAGCACGTAGTGTGGGGCGGATGGCGCCTCGCGCGTGACTCGTTGCGACCGAAAGAAAGCCACGATGTGCTGTGCCCGGCTCCCGGTCACAAACGTGGGGAGGTAGTCGCCCGTGTCGAAGAGGTCCCGGTTCTCCCGGCGGGCACGCAAACCGCGATAGATCAGGAAGAGTTTCACTCGGCCATCGGCAAATTGGGAATGGTGGGCCGAGCGGCTGATTCGAAATCCGAAATCAGCAATTGCTGGACTTCCTTTAACAGTCGCCTTCGTTTCTCGAAGTCCACCGGGTGGCGGTTGTCGGGGTCCACGAGGTTGAGGTCCCACAACTCGGATCCCTGATAGAAGTCCGGCAAGCCGGTGCAGGCGATCTTCAGCATCGTCTGGGACAGGGAATTGTAGATGCCATACTCGCTGACTTCCCTTTGAAAAGGCAGGAAGTCGGCCCAGAAGCGGTTCTCCGGCGCGCGATCCAGGATCCTGTCGACGAATTGCCGGCAAGCGCCTTCGTAAGGCTCGTTGGGCCTGCCGCGACGACGGTTGCGATTCTTCCTCCAGGGCGGAAAGCAACAGCGTGATGACCTGGTCCACGCCCGGCCTGCACTCGGGACATTAATCTCTGGCTTGCTCTACCGCGTGGGTGAGGATGGCTCGATCTTCCCTCGTGGAATGATGGGCGTCCACGTACGTGCGGCAGACGGGAAACGCCGCCATCAGGGCCAGCAGGGCACTCCGGACGGACGTTGCGGATGGCGGATGCCAGAACACCGGTTTGAAGACTTGCTGCTCCAGGAGCCGGTACAAAAGAGATTGCTCGATCGGCCCTTCGGGCGGGCGATTGAAGGCCCGCATCCCGGGATACGCGTCGGCTATTCCTCCACGGCGGAGACGGCCGCCTGGGCCGCCATCTGCGCCTCCGCGACTACGGCAGACTCCGCTTGGAACACGGCGATACTCTTGGGCGGCATGGTCACCCGCTGCCGGCCCGCCGCCGTCACAAGCTGCGACGCTCCGGGGCCGTCCCATTTGGGGTCCGCGGAGTCCAGGATTTTCACCCAGGTTCTGTGCGAGAGAGGCAAGGGCACCTCCTGGGGATCGGCGGCGAAGTTCAGCAGGCCGGAGACCTGGCCCCACTCATGCCGCCTGTGCCAGATCATCACCTTCTGCGTGGGCAGGCCCTCCACCATCAGATTCCTCTTGCTCACCACGTGGGGGATGCTCCAGCGCAGCTCCAGAAGATGCTTGTAGAACGCGAGCATCACACGATGTCGATCGCGGTCGCGCTTGTCCCATTGGAGCTTGGAGTCTTGGAAGCTCTCCGCCTCCTGAGGATCGGGACACTGCTGCTGCCCCTGGAAGGCCTCGAACTCGGCCTTTCGACCTTTCCGCACGGCGGCGACAAGCTCCGGGTCTGTGTGGCTGACGAAGTACAGGAAGGGCGCCTCCTCGGCGTATTCCTCGCCCATAAATAGCAGGGGGATGTAGGGCGACAACAGCAGTGTTCCGGCCGCCAGCTTGAGCGATTCGAAATCGACCAGCCGGGAGAGCCGCTCGCCGAGCATCCGGTTGCCGATCTGGTCGTGGTTCTGGGCAAAGACCACGAACTGCCGGGCGGGCCGCTGCCGGGAACTGCTGCCGTGGAACTTCTTGCGGAAGCGAGAGAATTGCCAGGAATAGACGAAACCCTCTTTGAATGCCTTGGCCATCTGCTCGATTCGGCCGAAGTCCTCGTAATAGCCGCTGTGGTCGCCGGTGAGCAGCGTGTGCAGGCTGTGGTGAAAGTCGTCGCACCACTGGGCATCGAGACCGTAGCCGCCATCGCTCGGCGGTTTGAGGAAGCGGATGTCATCGAGGTCGCTTTCGCCAATCAGGTAGTACTTGCGGGCGGACTCGCGTGAAAGCTGCCGGACTCGCTCGGTCAGCTCCTGGATGAAATGCTTGGCGCCTTGGTCGTAGACGTGATGCAGAGCGTCCAGCCGCAGGGCGTCGAAGTGGTACTCGCGCAGCCAGAAGAGGGCGTTCTCGATGAAGAAGTTGCGGACGCCGTGGCTGTAGGCCTCGTCGTAATTGAGGGCGTCGCCCCAGGGGGTTCGATACTTGCCGGTGAAGTACGGGCCGAAATCCCGCAGATAGCTGCCCTCCGGCCCCAGGTGGTTGTAGACGACGTCGAGAATCGCGGACATGCCTTGGCGATGAATGGCATTGACCAGCGTCTTGAGGCCGATCGGGCCGCCGTAGGAATTCTGGACCGCATAGGGAGAGACGCCGTCATAGCCCCAGTTGCGATCCCCCGGGAACTGTGCTACCGGCATCAGCTCGATCGCCGTGACGCCGAGCCCACGCAACGGGACCAATCTCGGAAGGATGGCCTCGAACGTGCCTTCCGGCGTGAAGGCTCCCACGTGAAGCTCGTAGATGACCATGTCTTCCAGAGAGAGTCCCTCCCAGCCCGCGTCGGTCCACGCGAAAGCCGAGTGGTCGATCACTTCGCTGGGGCCGTGAACTCCCTCCGGCTGGAATTGCGAGGCCGGGTCCGACCGCCTGGTGCTGCCTTCCAGCAGATACCAGTACCGGCTCCCCGGCGGCACATCGTCCACGGTGGTTTGCCAATAGCCGGCCTCACCTTTCTCCAGCGACAGATCCCGCTCACCCGGGCCCACGATTCGCAGTCCGAGCTGCCGCAACACAGGCGCCCAGACGCGGAACTCGCACCGGTCGTTGCCCTGGTACGATGCACCGATTCGGGTCAAAGCTCTGCTCCCAGGAAGAGGACACGGACTTTCACCGACTTTCACGGACCTTTCCGTCTGTGTCTGTCCGTGCTCGTCCGTGTTTGTCCACGCCCTCGCTTTCATCTTCACTTGCGGGGTCGGGTCAGCACGATCACGGAACGTCCTTTCGCCTTGACTTTGAGACCATCCGACTGCTTTTCGCCCTCTTCGCCGTCCTCGAGGCGTGTGGAGGTGTTGAGCACGATCTCCCAGGGCCTTTCCTTTTCGGACAAGGCAAGCTGGAAGAACATGTCCTCCTGGGCCGCATTGACCAGAACGAGGAAATCGTTATCCTGCACCGGCTCTCCTCTTTTGTCAACGTAACCCAAGTCACCATTCAGAAAGATCTGCAACGTTTTGATGTAGCCCTGTTTCCAGTCGTCCTCGGACATTCCCGAGGCATCCGGCCGGAACCAGCCGATGTCATCGAGCATCGCCGAGCCGCGGATGGACCGGCCCTGGTACCAGCCGCGGCGACGGAAGACCGGATGATCCCGGCGCAGTTCGATCAGCCGGGTGGTGAATTCCTTCAGATTCGCGTCGGCATGCTCCCAGTCGTACCAGGTCAGCTCGTTATCCTGGCAGTAGGCGTTGTGGTTACCGTGCTGCGTGCGTCCGATTTCGTCGCCGCCGAGAATCATAGGAACGCCCTGGGACAGCAGCAGCGTGGTCAGGAAATCACGCGCCTGGCGGGCTCGGACGTCGTTGATCGCCGGGTCGTCCGTCTCACCCTCGGCGCCGTAGTTGCAGGAGCGGTTGTCATCGGTGCCGTCGTTGTTGTTCTCCAGGTTGGCCTCGTTGTGCTTTTGCTCGCAAGTCACCAGGTCGAGCAGCAGTTTGTTCGGGCAGCAACGGATCCCCTTTTGGGGATCCCAGGGGCCGTAAACCCGGAAGCCGTACTGTTGTCCGGGACCCACGCCGGTCAGGTACTCGTGCCAATTATACCCGTCGCGCTCGGTCATGTTGATCCTGGTTTCTCTCCCATCCTCTTCGAACAGGCACAACTCGATTCTTTCGGCCACTTCGGAGAAGACGGAGAAGTTCGTGCCGGTTCCGTCATACTGAGCACCCAAAGGAAACGGTACGCCGGGCAGTGCTTTCGTGGTGCCTGTATGTGTCGTCGTCATCGTCATGGTCATGGCTGCCGTCCCCCAATCTGCCCGCTATTCGGCTGTCGCTCCGGCTAGATCGGCATACGTCTTGCCTGACACCAGAACCGGAGTCCGCCAGTGGATTTCATTTTACTGACCCGACGGACACGGGCTTCGTAGGAGTTGTCCGAATAGGGCCGCAGGAAAAACCGCTTAGGAAATGGCAGGGAGCCCCCAGGGTGGGCTATGTCCACCATTCCGTGTCGGTACTGACAGAGCTGAACGGGTGGCATCGCCAGGGCCTTGAGCCTTGAGGATGCCATTCGCGCACGCGCATCACGCTGCGAATCGAGGTCTACTCGATTTGCGGGGCGGGTGGAGGTGGCTCGGGCGTCGGTTGTTGCTTGAAGACCACGATGCCCAGTGGGGGCAGGGTAACCGAGAGCGTATAGTCGAACTTGCCGTAGAAAGAGGCGGGGGAGGCTTCCACGCCGCCCATGTTGCCTTGGCCGCTGCCGCCGTAGTCCTTGGCGTCGCTATTGAGGATTTCCTTCCAGAAGCCGCTCTTAGGGACGCCGACGCGATAGTTGTGCCGGGGCACCGGGGTGAAGTTGCACGCGACGGCCAGGACGGCATCGCCGGACTTGTTGCGGCGCAGGTAGCTCAGGACGCTGTTGTCCGCATCATGGAAGTCGATCCACTCGAATCCCTTGTGGTCGAAATCCAGCTCGAACAGGGCGGGCTCGGCCCGATAGAGATGGTTCAAATCCCGGACCCATTTCTGCAGATCCCGATGGTCGGGGTGTTCCAGCACGTTCCATTCCAAGCTGTGATCGTGCTGCCATTCGGGCCACTGGCCGAACTCGCCGCCCATGAAGAGCAGTTTTTTGCCCGGGTGGGTGTACATATAGCCGAACAGCAGCCGTAAATTGGCGAATTTCTGCCACGCGTCGCCCGGCATCCTGCCGTAGAGGGAGCCTTTGCCGTGCACGACCTCGTCGTGCGACAGCGGCAGAATGAAGTTCTCGGAAAACGCGTAGAGCACGGAGAACGTCAGCTTGCCCTGATGGTATTTGCGGTAGATGGGGTCCTGGTTGAAGTATTCGAGGGTGTCGTGCATCCAGCCCATGTTCCACTTCATGCCGAAACCCAGGCCGCCGACATCGACGGGTTTGGTGACCATGGGCCAGGCCGTCGATTCCTCCGCAATCGTCTGGACGTGCGGAAAGTCCCGGTAGACCATCTCGTTGAAGCGGCGGAGGAACTCGATCGCCCGGAGGTTCTCCCGTCCGCCATGCTCATTCGGAATCCATTCGCCTTCCTTGCGCGAGTAGTCGAGATAGAGCATGGAGGCGACGCCGTCCACGCGCAGGGCGTCGGCATGATACTTGTCCAGCCAGAACATGGCGGAGCTGATGAGGTACTCGCGGACCTCGTGCCGGCCGTAGTTGAAGATGGCGCTGCGCCAATCCGGGTGAAATCCCAGGCGCGGGTCGGCGTGCTCGTAGAGATGCGTGCCGTCGAAGTAGCCCAGGCCGTATTCATCCGTGGGGAAATGCGAGGGTACCCAGTCGAGGATCACGCCGATATCATTCTGGTGCAGGTGGTCGATCAAGTACATCAGGTCCTGCGGCGAGCCGTAGCGGCAACTGGGGGCGAAGTAGCCCAGCGTCTGATAACCCCATGAGGCGTAGAGTGGGTGCTCCATCACCGGCAGGAATTCCACGTGCGTGAAGCCCATCTCCTTGACGTACTGGGCCAGCAGGGGCGCGATCTCGTTGTAGCTGAGCAATCGGTCCGGATTGCTCGGGTCCCGCCGCCAGGAGCCCAGGTGGACTTCGTAGGTGCTCAGGGGTGCGTGGAGCGAGTTGTGCTCGCCCTGTTTCTGACGCCAGGTGTCGTCGCCCCAGGTATAGTCGATGTCCCAGACCACCGAGGCGGTGTTCGGCGGCATCTCCCAGAAGAACGCCAACGGGTCGCCCTTGTTGACGGTATAGCCGTTGTGGTTCGAGACGATGTGATATTTGTACAGGGACCCCTTGCCCAGCTTCGGGATGAAGCCTTCCCAGATTCCAGAGCCATCCCATCTTGCGGCCAGCGGGTGCGTTTGGGGGTTCCATTCGTTGAAGTCCCCGACGACGGAGACTCGGGCGGCGTTGGGGGCCCAGACGGCGAAATACGTCCCCTTCACGCTCCCGTTCTTGACCACGTGGGCGCCCAGCTTATCATAGAGGCGAAAGTGATTGCCCTCTTTGAACAGATAGATGTCATGATCCGTCAGCAAACTGAAGTCCGTCGCCACCTGACTCTGTTCCTTCATGAAGCCTCCCTGTAGGTCGCGCGTCCTCGCACGACAATTCCGGGCGGGCAGGGACGTGCACCCTGCAATCCGAGATTCGCAATCAAATGATAACAGAATCCTTACCGGTGTAAAGCACTTGTCCGACTTGATAGTCGCCGCCGGCCCGGAGGAAGGCATGCACTGCCGAGACCCGATGTCTCAGGGGCGTCGTCTCTTCGTCGCATCCGAACTCGGTGTTTCGCGATCCAATGCGAGGTTCAGCGGTGCGGCCTCACCCGTTTTGTCCTGACCCATGTAAAGGGTCACGTGCGGGAACGGGATTTCAATGTCTTTCTCATCGAATGTCCTCTTTAGCCGCCGGTTGAATTCGCGGGCGACACCCCACTGCTTGATCGGCTTGGTTTTGGTCCTGGCTTTGATAATGATGGCAGATTCTGCAAATTGGTCGAGGCCTAAGATCTCAATGGGTTCGAGAATGTCGGGCCCGAACGCTGGATCACTTCGGAGTTCCTCGTCCACCTGCTTGATGATCTCGATCACCTCGTCCACGTTCTCTCGGTAGGCGATGCCGATATCGAAGACATAGCGGGAGTAGTCCTTCGTCATATTCGTGACGATGTCGATCTTGCCGTTGCGGACATAGTGGACGTTGCCGGACAGATCGCGCAGGACGACCATGCGAAGGTTCAACCGCTCCACGAGACCACCTTTGTCGGCGACCTGGACCACGTCGCCCACGCGAATCTGGTCGTCCAAGAGGATAAAGAAGCCACTGATGATATCCTGGACGAGATGCTGGGCACCAAAGCCTACGGCCACACCGACAACGCCGGTAGCTGCCAGGACCGGCCCGATTGGGATCTTGAGCTCCGCCAGGATCATCAGGGCAGCCACGACGAGCACCGTGGCGCTGATCAGATAGCCGATGACGGCGCTGAGCGTGTCGGCCCGCTTCTTGTACTCCTCGTCCATCTGCCGGCGGCGTCCGAGGAAGGCGAAGATCCGCCCAGCCGCAACACCGGACAGTCTCACCCCGAGGTACATAAGCACCAGGATGACCAGTACCTTGGGACCACTCCGGATGATCCAATCAATCGTCTGGTCAAGATACTCCTTGAAATCGATGTTCATTGCGTGTTCTCCTTCCCGGCTCAACCATACCCCATAATCGACTTTGGACGACAACCGTAGATCACGGCCCAGCGAAGAGCTACAGAGACACTACGTCTGGGGGCCGGAGACGGTTTCTTCCCCAGTAGATGATCTGCGTCACGTTATGTCTCCTGCCGTATTCTTCCAGATGCTTGCGCACGACGTTCTCGCAACGCTTACATCTTAGAACCACGAACATGTCTCTGTTTCCTGTGCCCGCGACATCGTAGAATGCCTCCCTTATGATGCATACCGTCGTCTTTCTCCTGTACGGGATCAGCCCCAAGAGCTTCGCGCCTCTTTCTTCTTCAATGACCAGATGAGGCTCACGTGCCGCCGTACTCGTCGAAGAGCCGGAGGACGGAAGGGCTCGGGTTACGAAGAGTTCCCCTTCGTACGTGTGGGAATCCTCAAGGTCTTGGACGATTCTTCTTACTACGACTCTGAGGTCTTCGCTCTGCAGTGGATAGTGGATCGTTCTCATGGCTGTTTCTTTCCCTCACGACTGTCGTCTGGCCGGCAGACGACTCCCTGAGACCGCAACCCGTTACCCGGATGATCAATCTGTCGGCATGGGAATCCCGGTATTCGACGCCGTCTGCCACTTCGACCGCCTGGTCTACTGATCAGTCTGCCCAGCCGCTCTGGAACCACCGGCAAATCGTTTGGGATTCATTCAGAAGCGATGGAGCGCGGCTGTGCCCGGAGGCTGCGTTTCTATAAGCGCCTCCCCAGACATGAGGCCTGCTCAGCTAAGAGCGGTTCTCGTCGCAAACAGGTAGCCCACCACGTGAGCGAGTACCCATACCGCTGTCGAACAGGCAACCAACCAGGTCGCATACCTGATCCAATGAGCGATGGATGCGGATTCGCCAGCCCCGGTACACCCATCGAGAAACCTGATGTCCACGTATCGGATCAGCACGAGGCTGACCAGAACGATCCAGAAGACCCAGTCGGCCGTCTGAAAGAAGCCGCCCCCATTCTGAACAATGAATATGATACAGAAGGCGAGAACAAGGTTACCGAAAAACATCCACCAGAGCCTCGCCCCGATCCCCGGCAACGTGCTTTGCCTACCTGCCATGTGACTATCAGGCGCAGACATAACCATCTCCTAACCAGCGCAATCCCCGATTGATTAGTAGATGGCGGCCCGACCACCCCAGCATGCCTGCAAGGCCTGTGTGGACCTCGCACCCTTCAAATAAGCAAAGTAATAATTGGGAACATCCATGTCAAGTTCTTTCTTGACCACAATGCCGGAAGCATCTCAAGATGGGCAATGCCTGCGGTGTTGTGAGCAAGACCGGAGGGCATGGTGTCCTGTTTGCCTCAGGTGCGTTGGGGTGCCTGTCTCGACTTGAGACCTGTGATTCGCCAGGATCTCATGGAGACAGGCCGCGGGGTTGGCAAAGCCGGATAGGACATCGACTGGACTGTTTCAATAGGAGTTGCCATGAATGATTATCTTGCTTTGACTCTCGGTGTGGTTTGTGCGGGCGTCGGGGGAGAGGCTTTCATTCGAGGGGCCGTGGGCATTGCTCGTTCGACCCGCGTCTCTCCGGCGATCATTGGCGCCACCGTGGCGGCGTTTGCGACATCCAGCCCTGAATTGGCCGTCGGCGTGCGTGCGTCACTGGCGGGCGCCCCGCAGATATCTCTGGGAGATGTGCTCGGCAGCAATGTCGTAAATGTGGCATTGATCCTTGCTCTGGCCCTGTGCATCTCCGGCATCGTGACTCCGCGCCAAAGCATCAAGCGGGATTTTCCGGTAGCGATCCTCGTTCCCATAGCCATCGGTCTTCTCTCTTTGGACGGCTGGCTGTCGCGGCTGGATGGCTTGCTGCTCTTTGGGGGGTTCACAGGCTGGCTCATCGCCACGGTGGCGGACGCGCGCCAACAGCGGCGTTCAGGCGAGGGGGGCACGCCTCGACGGCCGATGGGGTTGGCGATTGTTCTCTGTGCCGTTGGTCTTGCTTTCTTGATCGGGGCTGGGCACTTTGTGGTCGCCGGGGCCAGAGGGATCGCCAGGTCTTATGGGGTCGGTGAGTTTGTCATCGGAGCAACCGTCGTAGCGGTGGGAACCTCCATGCCGGAACTCGCAACAACCATTATTGCCAAGCTGCGAGGACACGATGAGGTGGGCCTGGGAACGATCCTGGGCAGCAATATCTTCAACGGCCTTCTCATCGTCGCGGTCGTCGCCATGATATGCCCCATCTCAATCGACTGGCGCGAGGTTGCGGTTGCGCTGGTGTGCGGGCTGCTGGCCGTGGCCTGCACCTTCCCCGTGGGCAGCGGACTCATCCGGCGCAGGCGTGGGGTCCTCCTGCTTGTTCTCTATGGCCTCTATCTCGCCATCATCCTTCAAAAACAGTCGGCCTGACGAAGGGCCGGGGATCATTTGGCGTCTTCCAGCAGGTGGTCCAGGAACCTGACGACCTCCTGTTGATCCTTCAGATTGTACTTGGCCAGAGAGGCCGTGATCCCGATCTTGACGGTCAGGGCCTGCGCGGGCACGGCGCGAAAGAGGTCTTCATCGGTCTTGTCATCCCCAATCGCCAGGATGAAGTCATAGGCGGCTGAGCCTAACAGCTTCAAGGCCACCGAGCCTTTGTCGTATCCGGACCTCTTGACCTCAATGACCTTGTGGCCTTCCATGATCTGGAGTCTGCTGTCGTGCGAGACCAGTTCCCGCAACTCGTCCTTGAGTTCCTGAGACCGCAAGAGCGATATCCCCGGGTCGGAATTGCGAAAGTGCCAAGCCAACGACAGACCCTTTTCTTCAATGAAGGCACCGGTGCACCGGTCCGCATACCGCTGGAGGACCGGCAGCACCTGCTGTTTCCAAGCGGGGTCGGCATCTACCTCGCTGGTCCACCCGGCAGGCGGTATGCGGAGGAAGGCCCCGTGTTCGGCCACCAGGATAATCGGCAGGTCGCCAAACCACTGGTTCAAGAACTCCTGCCTACGGCCACTGACAATCACCACGGTGTTCTTCGCATCCGCCGCCAGACGTCTCAACTGCACCAAGACGGGCTCGCTGGGCACGGCCATCTCCGGATATTTGGAGAAGGGAACCAGTGTGCCGTCATAGTCAAGAAAGATGATTCGGCGCGCTGCCTTGCCGTATTTCTGCGCGATCTGGTTCTTGATAGACCGGCTGACCAGTCTCACTTTCAGGACATGTTGTTCTTGCTTCACACGATCCATAGTGTCGAAGAAATCCTTTGCCCACGCGAATACATCATAGGTCTGCAGCCGCCTCTGCATTCGTTCGAGCACGGCCCGGCGGTCCGACATCGGCATGTCCAGGGCCTTCGCAATGGCGGTTGCGACTTCCGCCTTGTCCGTAGGGTTGATCAGAATTGCCTCGCTGAGTTCGGCCGCGGCCCCGGCCATTTCACTGAGGATCAACGCTCCAGGGTTGGTCCTCTGACAAGCGACGTATTCTTTGGCCACTAAGTTCATCCCATCCCGGATGGGCGTGATCAGCCCCACGTCACTGAGGTCGTACAGAGCCACCATCTCGGGGAAGGCCAGGGACTGGTACTGGTAGACCACCGGCCGCCATGTGAGCGAGCCGTACTTCCCATTGATCCGGCCCACCGCCGCCTCGATCTCCTTTTTCATGTCCTGGTATCGCCCAACCGACTCGCGCGACGGGATCACCACCATATTGAACACGATCTTTCCGTGCCACTTGGGATACTTCTCCAGAAAATGCTCAAACCCCAAGAGACGATGCAGAAGCCCCTTGGAGTAATCGAGCCGATCCACGGAGAAGATCAGTTTGCGGTTGCCCAGAATCCGACGGAGCTTCTCTCGCTCCCTCTGCACCTCTGCATCGTGTGTGGCGTCGTTGAATCGGGTGTAGTCAATTCCCAAGGGAAAGGTCTCGGCCTTGACCAGTCGGTCCCCGACGACCGCCGTGTTCATCGTGGTCTCCATCCCCAGGGTTCGCCGGACCGCTCTGAGGAGATATTGCGTATAATCGAACGTGTGAAAACCGGCCAGGTCCGCGCCCAGGATACCCTGCAGGATGGCCTCCCGCCATCCTCTGGGCATCAGCCGGAAGACCTCGAACGACGGAAATGGGATATGAAGGAAGAACCCAATGTTCGCGTTTGGGAACGGCTCGCGGATCAGACCCGGCAGCAGCATCAGGTGATAGTCGTGGACCCAGACCAGATCGGTCGGCCGAAGGATCTTTGCCACCTGTTCCAGGAAGAGCTCGTGAGCTTCGCGGTAAGCCTCGAAGTACGCCACGTCGAAGTTGGCCAGTAACGGAAAGTAGTGGAACAGGGGCCAGATCGTGTCGTTGCAGAAGCCACCGTAGTATTTGTCGTCGAGCCGGTCTTCGATACGGACGGGTACCAACTCGAAGGCGCTTACCTGTTCCTGAACCCGGGCCAATTCCTCCGCCGTGTCGTCCGTCTTGCCAATCCACACCATTCGCTGGCCGAACTGCCCTGTCGCCTCGGGTTTTTCGGCCAGCGCCAGGATGGCTGATACCAGCCCCCCGGCGTTTCGGATGACCTTGTTCCGGAACAGCCGAAAGGGTAGACGGTAGGAGACCAGGACGAGGCGGTCGCAGCACTGGAGTTGGGTGTTTGCCATGTCAGGGCCTCCGGATCACAGGAAAATCGGCTTGTCCAGCTTGCGGGCGATCCGATATACGGCGTTCATCAGGCCCACGTGACTGTAAGTCTGTGGGAAATTGCCCCACTGGGAACCGTCCGGTGTCACGTCCTCACTGAGCAGACCGAGGTGATTTGAACACGGGATCAATTGCGCCAACGTTTCAACGGCCTCATCCACCCGGCCGATACAGGCCAAAGCTTCCACGTGCCAGAAGGCGGTCGCCAGGAACGAAGCCTGGGGTCTGCCAAAATCGTCCTCGTGGACATAGCGATGGAACAGACCGTGGTCTGCCCTTAGCTGACCCTCGATGGCAGCGAGATGCCGGTGTGCCCGCTCGGACGCGGCGTCGAGGTAGTTGAGGCTGATAAGCTGGAGGCCGCTGGCATCGAGGTGTTCGACCCCGACGGCCTGCGTGTAGACCTGCCGAATCGGATCGAAGCACGCCTCGATCTTTGCGGCGCTGCGCTGCAGGATGGACGCTGCCTTATCGCGCAGGACCGTATCCCCCAGGGACGTGCCAATTTTGAACGCGGCATGGCTGCCGGCCCAGTGGAAGAGGTACGTATAGCAATGATACTGTTCCCGGTTTCGAAACTCCCAGACACCGGCGTCCGGCTCCTCGAATACCGCCTCAATGCGGTCCAGCAGCGTCCGGACCAGGTACAACGTCTTGCGGGTGTCGTGATAGCCGAGCCGCTTGTCAATGTACAAAGGCAGCAGACTGATCAGAACTTGGCCGTATACGTCGTGTTGCCGCTGGCCCGCCGCATCGTTTCCGACCCGTACCGGCTGGTTGTCGAGATAGCCGGCCAGGGCCAGATGCTGCTCGGGAGGCACGGCATCCCCTGCCACGGTGTAGACGGGGCGCACGACCGGCGTCCCATCCACGATCAGGTTCTGAACGTACTGAAAGTACTTCTCCAGTTCCTCGAAGTGGCCGACATGGTTAAAGGCAGTCAGGGTGTAGTAGGTGTCCCGGAGCCAGCAGTAACGATAATCCCAGTTCCGGCCCGATTGAGGAAATTCCGGCAGGCTCGTGGTGCCTGCGGCGATGATGGCACCGGTATCTTCGAATTGGTGGAGCTTGAGCACAAGGGCCGAACGGATGATCTGCTCCTGGAAGATAGAGGCAATCGAGGTGGTCTTGACCCATTGGAGCCAATACCGGCGGGTCTTGTCCAGGAAATCTTCCGACGTGGCCGCCAGGGGGGCCTCCAGCGGCGGACCGTAGCTGAAGAGCAGGTATCGGGGTCCGTTCAGCACGAACGGCTTGTTAGCGACGATGTAGCTCAGCGCGATATCCGTCGTCAGGCGGACATGACCGCCGAGGTTCAGGTATCGGATATGGTTGCTGCCCAGCACGATCTCCGGCTGAATTCGTCCGTAATCGCCCACCGGCAAGCACCTGACGGTAATCCTGGGCTGTCCCTGAATCGGCTCGATCTTGCGCACCAGCATCATCGGGCGGAAGTACCGGTCATACTGGTAAAACCGCGGCGCGAAATCCGTGACCCTGAACGATCCGTCGGCGGCCTTGATCTCCGTGCAAAGGATATTGGTGTTCTCGATATAGGACTGGCGTGCGGCGCATGGCCCTGTCGGCTGGATGGAGAAGTCGCCACCCTTGTCGGGGTCCAACAGTGACCCGAAGAGGAAGCTGCTGTCGAAGCGCGGCATACACAGCCAGCGAACCGCTGCTCGATCATCAATGTAGGCAATATACGAACAGTTGCCCACGATACCGAGCCGATAGAGATGGAGCCGATTGTCGATCATCATGATGGTGCAGCTTGCCAAAAAACATTCACCAGGGTCTCGCCGTGATTCCCAACATTGTGCTCTGCCTGTCAGTGATTTGATGGCCGGGCGCGGACATGAGCCGTCTCCTGAAGAATCGAAACCCCGGATTGTTTAGGAGGCGGCCCGACCACCCTGACATGCCTGTGAGGTTGTTGTCAACCTCACACCCTTTGGCGCGCGAGTGTAACAGGGCTGGTCGGTAATGTCAAAGGCTCAATTGAGAGATTAGGCCATCGCCCGGACGGCCCATTCCTCCTGCTCGCCCTTTTTGTAGAGGAACTCGACCTGAATCTGGTCGTGCCCATCGGCAAACGCGCGGGCCGTTACAGTGATCGTCTCGCCCACCGCCCGCTTGATCGGGAAGCAGCCGCAATCGACTTGTGGCCCAACGTAGTCGATCACAACACGTTTTCGCTCATTATCGTGCATAACTGGTGACCACTACCGATACGGAGAGAGGTACCAAAGGTTTTGGGGGCCGGTGCTTAGGCGATTTCCTGCGCGGCTCGGATCAAGGCGGGTCCGATAACACAAGCGAGACTAAAGTCAAGGTTATGTGGAGTCGATATACCCGACAAAATGCGAAAAGCGTTTTCCATCGCCGAACTGATCATTGTAGCCGCCATCATCGGCATTCTGGCGGCCTTGCTCGTACCCTCCATGCACAGCCACGCGATGAGTGCCAAGGAGGCGGCCACGCGGGAAGATTTGCAGCTTCTGCGCGGTGCGATCGAACTCTCTGCGGTGCGTCATGCGGGCGTTCCGCCGGGCTACGAGGGGGGCAATCAGAGCAGCACGCCGACCGCCGAGCGATTCCAGAACCAACTGACCGTCGAGGACCATTGCCTGCTGCAGATTCCCGAGAATCCGTTCAACAACCTGAACCGCGTGCGAATCATCGGCAATGAGGAAGCGTTTCCCACCGAAGCAACCGGGCATGATGGCTGGATCTATCAGCCGGCCACGAAGAACATTCGCGTCGATTGGCCCGGCAGCGATTCGCACGGCATCCGCTATTTCGACTACTAAGCCGGCCCGCCCGCCCCGCGCCCGGGCGATTTCCACATTTGACGCGCACCCGCTTGTCGAAATTCTGAATCTTCGCTATACTTCTCTTTTTACCCTGATCGTTCGGAACATGGAAGATGAGTAAATGCAGGGCATGGCAGCCTTGGGCCCTCCAAGGCGGTTCCCCGCCTCTGGGAAGGGCGTCCACCGGCGAAAGAGGGTCGCTGGGGACCCGATCCCTCTTGCGGCTGGTGGTACCGAGTGCGACGGCTTTCTTCACCGGTGCCTGTCTCATGATGCTGGTGTTGGCGGCGTCCCGGCTGATAGCTCGCAGTGTGGGATCGTCGCTCTACACCTGGACGTCGGTGGTCGGTGTCGTGCTGACCGGCCTCTCGATCGGCAATTACCTCGGCGGACGTGTCGCGGACCGTTATCACGCCCGGCGTGCCTTGGCGGTTCTGTTCGGGTTGTCTTCGGCCGCCTGCGTGGGGATGGTCGTGGCGAACAACTTGGCGGCCGAGTGGATGGGGCTGTGGCGACTGAACTGGCCCGGTCACGTCATCCTCCACGTACTGCTGGTCTTGCTTCTACCTTCCGCTCTCTCGGGAGCGGTCAGCCCCGTCGTGGCCAAGATGGCCCTCGAGCAAGGGTTGGCGTCCGGCCGGACGATGGGCAGCATCTATGCCTGGAGTGCGGTCGGGGGCATTATCGGGACCTTCCTGACGGGATTCTTCCTGAACGTGGCCTTCGGCTGTACGACCGTCCTCTGGTTCATCGGCGCCGCCATGCTGCTGGTGGCGGTCCTGTACTGGATAAGCTGTTGGGCGATGTACCTGTGGGCGATGGTGTTCCTGGCCTTGGCGACCATGGGGATGGCCGGCGAGCCGTGGGCGCGGGAAGCCGGAACGGCGGCTCTCCTGCGCGAAAGACCCGACCCCAGTGTGGTCTATGAGGCCGAGACCCCTTACGGTCATGTGGCCATCAAGCGCGTCTCCACGCGGCCGGAGAAACGCGCCTTCGTGCAGGACAACTTCACGCGCGGTGAGATGGTCGTCAACGATACGACGCATCTGCAGGATTTTCATTCCCGGGCGTTTGCCGGATTGACGCGTGGTCTGAGCGGGGACAGGAAGAAGCTCTCCCTGCTGGTCCTCGGAGCGGGGGGGTACATCTTCCCACGCTACCTCCAGGCCGTCTGGCCGGACAGTCGTGTGGAGGTCGTGGAGAACGATCCGGGTGTCACCCGAGCCGCCCAGGAGGCGTTCGGGCTCGATCGGCACGCCGCCATCGAGACCATTCGCATGGACGCGCGGAGCTATGTGGACCGGCTCCACAAACGCGGGCGTACCGGCCAAGCCACCCGACGATACGATTTCATTTACGAAGATGCTCTCTGTGATTCCGCTGTGCCGTTTCCGTTGGCGACGAGGGAATTCAACGGCCAGATCGCCGGTCTGCTCGCCGACGAGGGTGTGTACATGCTCCATCTCGTCGACGCACGCCGGAGCGGCCGATTGCTTGGCACCGTGGTGAACACGATCAGGGAGACCTTTCCGCACGTCTATGCGATCGCGGAACAAACCGGCCGGCAGACTCCGTCCGACACGTTCGTGATCGTTGCCGCCCAGCGCCAACTCGATCCACAAGCGATCCTGCAAGAGCAGGACAAGTATCTGAGATGCTCGGTCTTGTCTGACTCGGAACTCGATGAGCTGAAAGAGCGGTGCGGCGGCATTATTCTGACGGACGATTACGCGCCGGTAGACAATTTGCTCGCGCCGGCCGTCAGGCCTAACGCCACCGGGATCCTCGCACGCAAATGCCTCGACCGGGCAAGAGAATTGCAGGACATCGGTCAATACGAGCGAAGCATCCAGTGGTACCGTCGTGCTTCGGAGGGCGATCCTGCAGTGGCTGTCGAGGCTTACGGGCAGATCGGCCTGATGTATGGGGCGCAGAACAAGTTGGAAGATGCGGTAGCGGCCTTCTGCCGTGCCCTCAAGATTCATGCCGAGACCGGCAGCGGACAGGCAGCGGTTGGGTTGGTTCACATGAACCTCGGGAACTTGCTCGGACGTATCGACCGGCCCAAAGAGGCGAAGGAGCAATTGGCCCAGGCAGTCGAATCGTTTCGGATCGAGTTGGAGGAGAACCCCTGCTCGGCGGTCTTGTGGGAATCGCTGGGCGACACGTCGGCCGCCTTGGGGGATTTCAAGGGAGCGTCGGATGCCTTCGACAAGGCGCTGGCCCTTGAGCCTCGCAACCCCTCCCATTATCAGAAGCTGGCCCGAGCGTTGGAGTTCCAGCGCCGCTATGAGGAGGCGGTGGCGGTTGTGCACAAACACATCGAGCTCATGCAGCAACAGGGCCGACGGGACTTGGCCGGCCAACTCCGCGATTACGAAGACATGCTTCGGTACAAGAAGGTCAAGCAGGCCAAGCAAACCAAGTAGGAGGGATTCTCAAGCCACAGGTTGCGGCAAGCCTGGGTCGGGCGAGCGCGTGGGTCAGGGACCCACACCGTCATTCGCTTTCTCAAAGGTCAGTGACTTGGTTTCTCCGTAGGTCGGGTCTGTCGACAGATTGACGGAGCCCCCGTCGGGCGTGTGCGCGAGGTATCGGGTGAAGGTCGTCCACTGCACCTGCCAAGTGCGATTCGAGGCGGCGACCGGGCCGACAAAGGTGTCCGTGCTGGAGCCTTCCAGAATATTGCCGCCCATTTCCACGCGGACGTGGTCCATGACGATCTCGACGGTGAGCTCTCGGGTGCTCGGAATATAGTGGATCGTCCACGGGCCGGGGGTAAAGACGGCCTGATGGCCACTTTGGGTGGGCGTCGTGGTTGTCTTGCCGGGGACTACGCGAACGCGGCCGAGACTGAGAATCGCCGAGGCAATGCGGCCGTCGGGCTCGAACTCGAATTCCCAACCGTGCTGGCTTGCCTGCCACCGGCCGGCCAGAGAACTGGGGAATTTGCCGCTGCCTTCGACGATCACCTTCACATCGCCTGCCGGTTCATGCAACGGGCGGCTGCATCCCCCGATCAGAACCACCGATACGCCGAGGACCGATGCCCATTGCCATCTCATGCCGCGAGCCTCCTTGCCAATTCCATCAAGGGCCGACCGGCGGCC
>Ga0315289_10003972_pt1 | contig 22220 bp, 21 predicted proteins | sample YL17G11_40_MG_FD_203452 | JGI IMG/M metagenome (GOLD analysis project Ga0315289, IMG submission 203452) | Sediment microbial communities from Yellowstone Lake, YNP, Wyoming, USA - YL17G11_40 | ecosystem: Environmental > Aquatic > Freshwater > Lake > Sediment | place: USA: Wyoming | collected... | reverse complement strand
GCACTCCGAACATGGGCGCTTTTTTATCCTGAATGCCCATGATGGTCCGGTCTTTGGTCCAGGCGCTGACTTCAAGGTTACCCGGCAGACTATCCGGCTTGATCACCAACGAATGATACCGCGTGGCCGTGAAAGGATTGCTCAAACCCTTGAATATGCCTTTACCGGTATGATAAATCCCGGAGGTCTTACCGTGCATTATTTGGCCGGCCCGCACGATCCTGGCGCCAAAGACATAACCGATGGCCTGATGCCCCAGGCACACCCCTAAAAGCGGTATTTCCCCATAGAACTCTTTGATCACCGCAAGGCTGATGCCGCTGTCAGCCGGATTACCCGGACCCGGTGATATCAATATCCTTTGCGGCCGCAAAGACCTGATTTCGGACAAACTGGTCTTGTCGTTACGAAACACCCTTACCTTAGCCCCCAGCTCCTCCAGGTACTGGACCAGGTTGTAGGTAAAAGAATCATAATTATCAATGACGATTATCATGTTTTAGACCATAGACCATAAACCATAGACCATAGACTTTTTTGACCTGAAACGAATCGTTTTCCCCAGGTCTATAGTCTTTAGTCTGTGGTCTTTGGTCTATTATTGTTTCTCTCTTTTAATTTTTGCCCCTAAAGCTTTTAATCTCTCCTCGATCCGCTCATAACCGCGATCGATGTGATAGACCCTAAACACTTCAGTCTTGCCTTCGGCGGCAAGCCCGGCGACTACCAGGGCTGCCGAGGCGCGCAGGTCGCTGGCCATGACTTCAGCCCCATAAAGCTTCTTATGGCCTTCGATTATAGCGTAGGGGCCGCTACGCATGATACCGGCGCCCATGCGGTTGAGTTCGGCCACGTGCATGAACCGGTCAGGATATATCTTTTCCGTGACCATGGCTATACCTTTGGCAAAACATAACGATACCATAAACTGGGCTTGCAGGTCAGTAGGGAAACCCGGATAAGGCAAAGTTATTATATTGACCGGCCTTAGCTGCCCTTTAGGCCTGACCGAGATGGTATTGTGATTATCTATGGTAATTTCAGCGCCCATTTCCCGGGCGGTCTCGATCACCGAGGTAAGATGATACGGGTTAGCGCCTTTTATTTTTATGGCCGAACGGGTGGCTAAGGCCGCGGCTAAAAATGTCCCGGTCTCGATACGGTCCGGGATGATGGTAAACTCACAACCGCCGAGTTTCTTTACTCCATGAACACGTACCAGCGGGGTACCCGTGCCGGATATGTCAGCGCCCATGCTTTTTAAAAACAGACCCAAAGCCTCGGTCTCCGGCTCGCAGGCGGCGTATTCTATACTGGTCTCGCCTTCGCTCAGCGCCGCGGCCATCATGATATTATCGGTGCCCAGGACAGAGGAACCAAAAGATCCTCCTAGATAAATATGGCGGCCGGCCAACTTTTTAGCCTGGGCCAGGCAATAACCGCCCTGGATGCGGATGTCCGCGCCAAGCAGCTTTAAACCTTTTAAGTGCAGGTCCACCGGCCGCACGCCGATGACACAGCCGCCGGGCAAAGCCACTTTGGCTTTCTTAAACCGCGCCAAAAGCGGGCCCAGCACGCAAAAAGACGCACGCATGGTACGCACCAGACTGTAAGGCGCGAAATTAGTAAGCTTTTTGCCCGGCCGGATACGCATGGTGCCGTCCTTAAATTCTATCGACTTGCCCAGGCGTTCCAGGATCCTGGCCATGGTGCGCACGTCCATAAGATCAGGCACCCGGTGTAAAACGCATTCTTCATCGGTCAAGAGGGTGGCAGCCATAATGGGCAGCGCGGCGTTCTTGGAACCGGAGACCTCGACCTGACCGCTTAAACTGGAACGATGAATCACAAATTTATCCATAGTTATCTCCTATCTACTATTCTACTATTTTCCAATATCAAACTTAAATCTCACCTGCGGATCAGCCGCTTCGACCATCCCGATAATGGCCTTGAGCCAATTAACGGCATCTTCAAAGGCGCTCATGGTCTCCGATTTTGATATCAAATTACCCGCCTCATAGGTCAGATCATTACGTTTGCGGCGCATATTCTCGAAGTGGCCGACTAAAGCACTAAAACTTTTTCCCAAAAATATCCCACAAGCCTCGACTACAGTCTTATGCTGTCCCCCATCCGCCGGTATATAGCCTTTTAACAACAGCAAGGCCCGCCCGGCTTTCAGCATAGCTGTGTATGCCGAGACATAAGCAGCGCGAGGCGCGATATCGAGTATTTTTTTACTCTCGGATAAATCAAGCAGCGCTTCTTTCAGCAATCCTTCAATCTGAACAAAACCGGCGGTTTGCCGGCGTAATTTACCCAATTTTTCCAGTTTTTCTATGCCTTCCACAGCCATAATTTATTTTTTTAAGTAAATGACTTTGCCCTTAAGAACTTCGTTGAGAAAACTTCCCCTATTCTTGAGCTCACGTTCGTAGTCCTCATCAGAATAAGCTGTAAAATTTATTTCGCGGTTCAAGCGGCTTTCCAAGGCGCGTACCTGTTCAACGAACTTATCGCGGTCAAAGGCGCCGACTAAAACAATATCCGCGTCCGAACCGGCTTTTTCCCTGCCGGCAGCATACGAACCGAATAAAAACGCTATCCGGATACCGGAAAACTTTGATATTAATTCTTTGAGCGCTCCTTCAACCCCTTCGGTCTTAAAAACTATGCTTTTTAGCTCGTTAAACAAGGGGTAACCGCTGTTAAGCGAATATAATTTTATCTTGCCGCGACGACGCGACGTAAACAATCCGTCACTTTCCAGCCGTTTTAATTCCCGGGAAAGGTTTCCCGAGTCTTCCCCGACCAAAACCGCCAGCTCCCGCACATAATAATCCTCACCGGGATGCGTAAACGCATAACCTAAAAGATGCCGTCGAAGCTTGGTCCTCAACAATGTTTGAAGCATATTTCTATTGCTGTATAATTTACAGCAATTGATGTAAATTATACAGCAATAAAGCGCTTTGTCAATCAGCGCTCATTGATGCGCTGCAAAACCACTCCCCGCCAATTACCGTCGTAGTCTTTGATCCATTCCCGGATCTCATAACGGCCGTTAGCTTTGATTATATCAGAAATCGGCGGTTTGTGTTGCCAACCGAACTCTAAAACCAGGAAACCGCCGGTTCGAATGTAACCAGGCGCCTGCTCAAGGATCCGGCGTATCAGCTCCAGGCCATCGCCACCGCCATCCAGGGCCAGCTTTGGCTCATAGATCAGGGAACCTTTGATGTTATCCGTCTCCACGTATGGAGGATTGCTCACCACCATATCAAAAGAATCCAGGGCAAAACAACCCATCAGGTCCGACTCACTCGCCAATACCGGGACTTGGTGACGCCGGGCGTTTTCTTCAGCCACCAGAAGCGCGTCAAAACTTAAGTCGGACATGAAAATATCAGCGTTGGCGCCTAAAAGCTGGCTCATCGTTATCCCGATATTACCGCAGCCGCAACACAAATCCAGGATCTGGCGGCAACCGGCGCTGACTGCAAAACCGACGGCCTTTTCCACGACGATCTCCGTTTCCTTGCGGGGGATAAGCGTGTTGGCGCTTACCTGAAACTCGCGGCCGTAAAATTCCTCTTTGCCCAGGATATAAGCCAAAGGCATCCCGGCCAGATAGGCTTTTTTGACCGATTCCAGCCAATGGAACTGCCGGCCGGTTAAAACATAATCATAAGGCCCGGTATGTTTTACCGCTAAGATGTCCCGGACGATAAAAAAAGCTTCCGCTCCGGAAAAAACTGTCCGGTTATCATCGACCCATCCCTGTAAAGTGATCCCATCACTTAAACGCATAGATCAAGTTAGCCCCTGGGCCTCCAGAACCCTGTGTTTTTCATCACGCAAAAGCGCTTTAATAAACTCATCCAGATCGCCCTCCAGTATCTGGGGCAAACGGTAGACCGTAAGCTCGATGCGGTGGTCGGTGACGCGGTGTTCGGAAAAATTATAAGTGCGTATTTTCTCGCTGCGCTCGCCCGTGCCCAGCTGCGAGCGGCGTTCTTTACTCAGCTTATCGGTCTGGTCTTTTTGGAGCTTGTCCATCAGACGGATCTTAAGGATGCGCATGGCCTTTTCCCGATTCTTGATCTGCGAACGGTCGTCCTGACAGGCCACCACCACTCCGGTCGGCAGATGGGTCATGCGCACGGCTGAATCAGTGCGGTTCACGTGCTGGCCGCCGGCACCCGATGCCCGATAAGTGTCAATTCTTAAGTCCTCGGGGTTGATCTTAAGCTCGATCTCTTTAGGCTCCGCCAAAACAGCCACGGTTATGGTGGAAGTATGGATGCGGCCGCTGGCTTCAGTAGCCGGCACGCGTTGGACACGATGCACCCCGCTTTCAAATTTCAAGTGAGTGAAAGCGCCCTTGCCTTTGACCGCGAAGATCACTTCCTTGAAACCCTTCATGTCGGTGGCATGCGCATCAAGCACTTCCAGCTTCCAGCCGTTCTTTTCGCAGTAACGGGAATACATGCGGAAAAGGTCGCCGGCAAACAGAGCCGCTTCCTCCCCGCCGGCCGCGCCTCTTATTTCCACGATGACGTCACCTTCCGGTTCGCTGTCCTCTAAGAATAAGTCTTCGACTTTTTCCTGAAGACCGGCGGTCCTTAGCTCCAGCTCAACCAGTTCCTGACGAGCCATATCCTTGAGGCCGGAGTCTTCGGCCGCATCAGTAATAATTTTAGCAGCTTCTTCTTTCTGCCGCAAGGCGGCTTCTAGCTGCCGGATCAGGCTGACGGCTTTCTCCAGAAAAGCAAACCGCTTGGCCAAAGCCTGGTATTTCAGGCGGTCGGCCGCAATGTCCTCGCGGGAAAGTTCCTGGGAAACTCGAATATGTTCGTCTTTTATTTTCTGATAATTTAGCATATGACCATAAACCATAGACCATAGACCATAGACTTTTTAGACCTAAAACGAATCACCAGGTCTATAGTCTTTGGTCTGTGGTCTTTGGTCTGTTATTGTTTCTTATATTTCTTCACGAACTTGTCCACCCTGCCTTCTGTGTCGACGAATTTTTGTTTTCCGGTAAAAAACGGATGGCACTTGGAACAGATTTCCACGTTGATGGTCTTCTTGGTAGAACGAGTCGCTACCGTGTTGCCGCAAGCGCACATTATAGTCGCCACTTCATACTTGGGATGCCCTTTGTCTTTCATGGATATCTCCTTTTTTATAAGCTTCGGTTGAGCGTCAGCAAAAACTCCACGTTGTTAGCGGTCTTGTGCAATTTCTCGGTCAAAAGCTCTAACGCCTCGGCGGAACTAAGTTCGTTAAGCGCTTTTCGCAGCATCCAGACTTTCTGCAATTCATCCGGGTGCATCAGCAGTTCTTCGCGCCGGGTGTTGGACCGTTTGATATCGATAGCCGGATATACCCTGCGCTGGAAGATATTGCGGTCCAGGGTTATTTCCATGTTACCCGTACCTTTGAATTCTTCAAAGATCACTTCGTCCATGCGCGAACCGGTATCGACCAGGGCGGTCGCGATGATGGTCAGCGACCCGCCTTCCTCCATGGCCCGGGCGCCTCCGAAAAAGCGTTTAGGCTTATGCAGGGCGTTGGAATCAATACCGCCGGAAAGGATCTTGCCCGAATGCGGCTCGACCAGGTTATAAGCGCGGGCCAGGCGGGTTATCGAGTCCAGCAAGATCACCACGTCTTTTTTCAACTCCACCAGACGTTTAGCTTTTTCCAGCACCATCTCCGCTACTTGCACGTGACGCTGGGCCGGTTCGTCAAAAGTAGAGCTGATCACCTCACCCTTGACTATCGCTTTCATCTCGGTGACTTCCTCCGGGCGCTCGTCGATCAAAAGCACCATCAGTATAGTGTCAGGATAATTCTTCATGATCGAATTGGCGATTTTCTGCAAAAGCACGGTCTTTCCGCTATAGGGCGGCGCCACCACTAATCCCCGCTGTCCTTTGCCGATGGGACACAGCAGGTCCATCACCCGGCCGGATATCTCGTTGGGCTGATCGGTCTCAAGCAGTATCCGCTCTTTAGGATAGATCGGCGTAAGGTCGTCAAACAGCGGCCGGATACGCGAATCATCCGGATGCTCCATGCTGACCGCCTCCACCTTAAGCAGGGCGAAATATTTCTCGTTCTCCTTGGGGGGACGGATCTGGCCGCTCACGGTATCGCCGGTACGCAAAGAAAACTTGCGTATCTGCGACGGCGACACGTAGATATCGTCCGGCGAAGGCAAATAGTTATAGTTCGGCGAGCGCAGGAACCCGAATCCTTCCGACAATATCTCCAGCACTCCGCTGCCGAACATCAGACCTTCTTTTTCGGCCTTCGCCTGCAGTATGCTGAAGATCAACTCCTGTTTTTTAAGGCCGCTGATGCCGACGACCCCCAGATCTTTGGCCATTTTGGTCAACTCCGTGATCTTCATGTCCTTTAAAACCGCTAGGTCAATAGTCTCATCCATAAAATCAACCTCCGTTTAGATCAATCCATAATTTTTGAGCTTTTTTGGCAAGCTCTTTTATCGAGGCGTTGTTTTCTACTAAAAACTGCGCCCTGTTTTTTTTATCACCGTCAGATAGAAATCTGGCCGTGCGAGTCAAGATCTGCCCGCGCTTTAAGCCGGCCCGTAACTTCGCCCTCCTTACGCGATTGTCCCTGTGGGAAAAAACTAAGATCACTGCGTCAAAATACTTATCCAGCCCTTTCTCGAAAAGCAGCTGCACCTCGGCCACACCGGTCCTTTGGCCCAAACGATTATTTTTTATCCAAATTTTGAGATCGCGGATCACCGCCGGATGGACTATTTTTTCAAGGCTAGCCAGCTTTTTTCTGTCGCCAAACACTATTGAGCCAAGTCTTTTTGTGTCGATCCGGCCGCCGGCCGCCGTTTCAGGGAAAAAGCTTTTGACTTGCTTAAACACCCGGCAGCGCGGGTCTTGGTAATAGCTGTGGACAAACCGGTCGGCGTCAAAGGCCGCCGCGCCATATTTGGCCAGCATCGCAAGCAATGCGCTTTTACCGCTACAAGGAGCCCCAGTGATAGCGTAAACACCCATATTTAGACCATAGACCATAGACCATAGACCATAGACTTTTTAGACCTAAAACGAATCACCAGGTCTATAGTCTTTGGTCTGTGGTCTTTGGTCTTTTCACGCTGTTATACATCTCCATATATCTGGATGCCGCGCGTTTCCAGGAAAAATCGTAAGCCATCATCGCGCGGCCAAGTCCGGACCAGTTTTTTTTGTCGCAATAAAACCGGTAGGCCCGGTCCACGGTGTCGATAAGGTTCTCCGAAGCGTATTGGGAAAACACAAACCCTGAGCCGCCGCGCGATACGTCAGTGACCGTATCGCTCAATCCGCCGGTCAAATGCGTTATCGGCGCCGCGCCGTATTTATAAGCGATCAACTGGGATAAGCCGCAGGGCTCAGTCAGCGAAGGTATCAGAAAGGCGTCGCTGGCAGCGTATATCCGGTGCGCCAAAGCCTCGTCAAACTTGATATGCGCGGATAACGCGCGCGGGTATTTCTGCTTAAAATAATGCAGCATCTTGTGATTGTGGCTGTCGCCTGAGCCCAGCACCACCATCTGATAACGCTTAAGCAGGTAGGCCATGGCTTCACTTAAAATGTCCAGGCCTTTGTCATCCACCAGGCGGCTGACCATACCCAGCAAAAAAGCCTTACCATCAGGTTTAAGGCCGCATTCTTTCTGAAGCGCGGCCTTATTAGCCGCTTTGGCCGCGAGATCATCTGCCGAATATTTCTTGTGGATAAACCTGTCGCGGCGAGGAGCCCAGACTTTATAGTCCACCCCGTTCAAAATGCCCCAGAGCTTAAGCCGGTTGGCCCTTAATACCGGATCGAGCTGCCAGCCATAATCCGAGACCTGGATCTCTTTAGCGTAAGTCGGGCTGACCGTGTTTACCGCGTCGGAGGCAGCTATCCCGCCCTTCAAAAGGTTGATATGATTGTAAAACTCCATTTCGTGCATGTTAAAATGCCGCCAGGAAAGCCCCAGAGCCGGGTATTTCTCTTTTTCAAAGATCCCCTGGTAAGCGATATTGTGGATGGTCAACACCGCGGCAGTATCTTTAAAGAAATGGTCCTGGGCGTACCAGGCTTTAAGATAAACGCTCAAAAGAGCGGTCTGCCAATCGTTGGCGTGGATTATATCCGTCTGCCAGCCCTGTTCTTTTAATATTTCCGGGACCCTCCGGCAAAAATAAGCGTAGCGTTCCATGTTATCGGGAAAATCGCCGAACGGACCGCCGTAAAGGCCGTCGCGCAAAAAATAACCGTCGGCCCGCACAAAGATGAATTCCACTTTGCCCTTACGGGAATGACCGAAGCCGGGATAAAGCTTTTGCGGCTGGATACCTTTATACAAAGGCATAAACACCCGCACCCTGGCCCCGGCCGCGGCTAATGCGTAAGGCAGGCTGCCGGCCACATCACCCAGACCGCCGGTCTTAGCATATGGGAATACCTCGGATGAACAATAAGCAATATTCATAAGCTTTTATAGCTAATGTCTAATGACATAATGTCCAATGTCTAATGAAATTTACCGATTAGGCATTAGTCATTAGGGAATTAGTCATTGGTCTATTCTATCTGCTGCATTTCGCCCCAATTTCTTCCCGCTTCCACGCTCACTTTCAAAGGGACTTTTAAGGTCACGACGCCTTCCATGCTGTTCCTGACCAAGTCTTTGAGCGCTGGAAGTTCATCAGCCGGCAGATCAAACACCAGTTCGTCATGGATCTGCATGATCAAACGCGCCTTAAGGCCGGCTGCAAGCATCCGCCTGCGGATATCCACCATGGCTATCTTGATGATATCGGCGCTGGAACCTTGTATCGGAGCGTTGACCGCCTGGCGATGGGCGAATTCCGCAAGCGCGAACTGCGGGCTGTTAAAATCCGGCAGGTATCTTCTTCTGCCCAGTATGGTGGACACAAATCCCCGCTCTTTAGCCTGGCTATAGACCGCGTCAATATAGCCTTTGACTTTTGGGTAACGGGCGAAATAATCCTGGATAAAGACTTGGGCTTCGTTAAACCCGATTTTTAGTTCACGCGCAAGGCCCTGCGCGCTCATCCCATAGATGATCCCAAAATTCACCCGTTTAGCCATATCCCGCTCGCGGCCGCTGATTTTTTCCGGGCTGATCCCAAACAAAAGCGACGCGGTAAAAGCATGGATATCCTCGCCCGACTTGAAAGCCTCGATCAACTTTTCATCACCCGACAGATGCGCCAATATCCGCAGTTCTACCTGCGAATAATCCGCGGACATGATCCAACCGTCGCGGCTGGATGGTACAAAAGCCCGGCGCAGCTTACCCGACAACTCGCCCTTGACCGGAATACTTTGCAGGTTAGGCGACGAGCTGGAAAGGCGCCCCGTAGCGGTCGCGGTCTGGTTAAAACAGGCGTGAAGCAACCCGTTACTTTTCGCCACGACTTGGCGCAACGGTTCAAGATAAGTGCCGGAAAGCTTGGAAAGATAACGATACTCCATGACCAACCCGGCTATCGGGTATTGCGGCGCCAGCGCCGCGAGTACTTCTTCGGCCGTGGAATAACCGGTCTTGGTCTTTTTTACCGGGGGGATCTTGAGCTCATCGAACAACACCACGGCCAATTGAGCCGGCGAATTAAGGTTAAACTTTTTACCCGCGGCCTTGAATATCTCGGCGCTCACGCCGGCTGATTCTTGAGCCACGTAGGCGATAAGCTCTTCCAATCTTGCCGCTTCGACTTTTACGCCGTCGGCCTGCATTAAGAACAGTATCTCCTGCAAAGGCATCTCCACTTCAAAGAACAACTTTTCCAGACCGTCGGCTTTAAGCCGGGCAGCCAGCTTTTCGTGCAATTCCCAGATTATAAAAGCTGCGGCTTCCTCAGATATAACAGCCGCGGGTTTGTTCAAAAACGTACCGCTTAACACGGACAGACTGTAATCAGCCAAAGACGAATCCACGAGATATGCGGCTAAGCCCACGTCAAAAAAGCGGTTGTTGATCTTGGCGGTGCCCATGAAAGATTTAAAATCGCAGGATATTTTAGGAGTACGCTCATCCTGCAAGATGTCCGCGGCTTCCAGCGCCGGACAACACAGGATATCCGGGTCTTGCGGCCCGTAAAAATAGACTTTGTCTTGACCAAAATAAACTGCTATTGGCCGGCCCTTTAATATTTTAAGAACGTCCGCGGTAACCCCGCGGCAGACCGCGGGAACTTGAAGTTCCGGCGCCGGTATATCTTTGAGCGCGTTTTTAAACTCCAGCTCGCTAAACATCGCGTAAAGACCGCCGTAGTCCGGGGTCTTAATGCTTAAGTCCGGCAACTCGTCACCTGGACCGGGATGAAGAGTGGCCAGATCGCGGCTCAGATATACCATATCTTTTTGAGTCTCCAGTATCGTCCGGGTGCGGCCGGACACCTGGTCCAGGCCGACAAATATGGCATCCAATGAACCAAACTGGGCCAGCAGTCTGGCCGCGCCGGCCGCGCCTATCCCCTTGGCCCCGGGTATGTTGTCGCTGGAATCACCGGTCAGGCCTAAATAATCAGCCATCCGGGCCGGCTCAAATCCATACTCGGCTAAAAAGTTTTCCCGGGTTATTTCTTTATCGGTGACCGGATTGTAAACTTTCAGGCGCTGATCGCCCAGTAACTGAAGCATATCTTTATCCGAAGTCACCACTACCACGGCGGAACCGTTTTTAAGGCTTTGCCGGGCGGCCTGGCCGATTATATCGTCAGCCTCAAGGCCTTCCTGTTCCAGAAACCTCACCCCTAAAAGCCCCAGCATCTTTTTTACCAGGGGTATCTGGAACTTAAGATCGTCCGGGGTCGGCGGACGCTGTATTTTGTACTGGGCAAACTTCTCTTGCCGGAAAGTCTTGCGCGAAACGTCAAAACATACGGCCATAAAGCGCGGTTTATAGTGATTGGTTATCTTCTTTAAAGTTTGATAAAACCCGTAGACCGCGCCGGTGGGCAGCCCCCGCGAATTAGAAAGCTTGAGAGCGTAAAACGCCCGGTAACATAAGGCGGTGCCGTCAACCAGATATACGGTGGACTTTTGAGTCGCGGAAGCGGACATATAGTCTAAGACTCAACACACGGGTTAAAAAACATAAAAACCGTTGTCATAATAATGGAATTAATGGATTGGTGTGGAAAATTCTGGGACTTTCGCTAATTCTTGTCCGCGGACATCTGCAGTACGGCTGCCAGGGCCGCTTTCAATTTCTCGCCCGCCGAAAGATAATCTTCAGCGTTGATATAAGCTACGGCCGATTGGGCCGCGGCAAGCGCTTGAGTCTTAGCATGGGATTTTTTCGCCTTAGCTTCCATTTCGCGGATATTCTTGCGCAGTTGATTGTCGTTGTAATCAAGTGAGTCGGCGAACTCCAATTCCCGGATCGCCGCGGGAAAATCGCTTTTGTTAAAAAGACCGGCGGCCATGTCAAAATGCAGACGAGCTTCTTCAAGCACTTTAAGCCTGGCCTGCTCGCGTTTATAGACCACCTCTTTGGACAGTTCCAGGGCTTTTTTCTCCAGGGCCTCCCGCTTAAGTTCAGGGTAAGTGCCCAGGGCCAGAAGATGCTGTTTGGCCACCTCCTGCCAGTAATCACCGGGCCGGCCGGCCTCAAAACGTTTGGTCCACCACTTGCTGGCCTGCTGGATGTCGCCTTTACGTTCGTAATAAAACGCCAGGTTGGTATAAACCGGCAGGTAATCCTTATTTATGTCCAGGGTCTTGTTATACATCTGAACAGCCATGTCTTCATTGCCCATGGACTCGTATAACACACCCAGATCGTTATAGACTTCGTAATAACGCGCGTCCAGCTCTACGGCTTTGGAATAATAGGAAAGCGCCCCTTCGTAATTGCCGACTGATTGCAGCTTATAGCCTTCCTCGCGATAAGTGCGGGCTTGGTTTTGAAGGTCTTTGGATCCCTGGCAATACGCAGTCAGCGAAATTGTTAGAATTAATAAGGCCAGAATGTATCTCATGCGTGGCTTAAATTTAGCATAAAAAAATACACCTGTCAAGAAAATTTGGCTTTAGGCCTTCCCCCTGATGACTAACGCCCTTACGTAAAACTCCTCCACCTTTTTCCTGGCCCAGAGGTTTTTGCGCAAAAACTTCAAGCTGGAAGTAAGGCTTGGCTGGTTAGTAAAACACCGGATATCAACATTCTCCCCCAGCTTTTCCCACCCATACCACCGCTCAAGATCAGTCAGTATCATCTTCAAGGTGATCCCATGCAGCGGGTCGTTGGATCTTATATCCGGCATAAATTTTTCTACCCACACCCGGAGCGGCACTGAGCGAAGTCGAAAGGCTTCTCCGGGTGTGGATCCTGGTTTCTTCTAATTATTTTTTTAATAGCAATGTCGCAATTACTAAAGCCCATGTTGCAACGGCAAGAATTCGCGACCATCGTAGTTGCTTATTGTTGTAATTATTTTGTAACCCTAAAGCTTCTTTGTGCTTTTTTTCTTGGTCTTGTAACAATTCTTGATGTAATTTGTATTGCAGAAAACATGGTCCAGCATGAATCGCCTCTGTCATGCTTTCGTTATTATTCATTTTATCCAAAATTTCCTCTATGCTCATGTTTTTGTTAAACTCCCCCATGCGTACCCCCTCTGTATTTTCTAACATGGTATAAAATAGTCAGCGTTTGAAGTGGCTTGCTGCAGAAAAAATCCGGTTGTTTGCTTTGTCAAAGTTTTTATTTAATAATATTTGTTATGGCTTTAAAAAAGAGGCTGATAATAAATATCACAAGAACTATCCCAATAAATATAGTTATTGTTCCGCCTATTCCTTTTAACGAATCGCCGTACTTTAAATATGGGTACAACGGAAGTAACAAGAATCGAGAAATGTATTTTATTAGTTTTGGTATTAATTTATTTTTTGATAGAGCCAAATAAAAAATAATACCGGCACTCATGAGGCAAATTAACAAACCAACAAGAATGCCCATAATTTTTTTACTCTAACGCCTGATATGCAGATTCCGTATTTGCCGAAACCACCCTTGCTGATCCCCGCCAAACATCCTCAGTTTAGCCCTAAAAGCAACTGACCCATCCCATACCCGCTTAAACGACTTTTAAGCCCGCTTCCCTGGAAAAAGATATCCTGATACCGCGGCCTAAGGATTTAGCGATATCTAATAAAGTGTCCAGGGTAAGATTTTTCTCTTGGCCCGTCTCGATTTGAGAGATAAACTGCTGGCTTACTCCCAATCTTTTAGCCAGATCGGACTGGCGAAGATTCTCTCCTTCGCGTAAATGAGATATCTTTTGCGCCAAAGCCACCTTAGCCTTTTCCAACTCAAAAGCTTTACGAAAATCCTTACTTTTTAGCTTTTCGCTCAAATGGGAATCGATTTTTTCTAAACGCGCGTTTTTCATGGTTACACCTCGCTTATAATTGTTCGATTTTACCCCGATCTTCCACGCTTTGTTTTCTTTTTAGACATAATTCTAAATCACTGTCGGGAATCTCATCGGTTTTTTTCCTTATCGCATGCAATAACACGGCGCTATTTTTCATAAAAAAGAAATAAAACACCCTGTTATCCCTGGGCCGTAATTCATAGACACCGTCACGCAGATAATCCGCGGCGGGACGCCTCAAACGGTGCCCCCGCTCCTTTAATTCAGCAATATAAGCGAATACTTTTGCCTGCTCTTTTATCGCAACGAATCAATAAATTCCTTAACCGGCTTACGGCCGCGCTCATCCACGAAATAGTATATGTTTTCCAACATAGCCGACGATTAAAGTATACAAGATATAACTTGTTTTGTCAAGGTCATTTTTACCCTTTTTTACCATCCTCAGTTTAGCCTAAAAAGCCCGAAAAGCAAGCCGCAGCATCAGTTTTGGCGAAATCCTTTGATCACCCGGCTGCGTTTTTCTTTGGGCGCCATCAGCTCCCGTATCGCTTCAAAAATAGAGATTATCTGCTGATCTTTTTCTCCCATCCGTTTTTCAAGTTCTTGCAATTTTAAAGCTAATTCACGGTGGGTTGAGATTAATTCCTTAAGTTTAACAAATACCCGCATAATCGCGATGCTTACCTGAATTGCCCTTTCACTATTCAAAACACTGGAAAGCATCGCCACCCCTTGCTCAGTAAAAACCCTTGGTAAACTACTGGAATGCTTCAAGAGGGTAAACCGGTCGCAATTTGCGACCAGTTCATCTTTCTCTTTTTTTGTCAAAATGAACATAAAATCATCGGGGAAACGTGTTAAGTTTCGCTTGACCTGCTCATTTAGCCGCTTCAATGATCTCCTGCGGAACTAACTGAACAATTGGCATTGTTTTGACTGGCATAATATCCCTCCTCGCTTGGCAGTAGTATACCATAATTATTTAACTAAATCAATAAAATGTCATATAAATAAACGGACAAGTAACCAAGAACGGATAGTGTTTAAGTGGGTAATTAGGGCGAAACGGAAACCGATTAAGTTTTGCTGTCTTTGAGCAGCTTGTATTCGATGGAGTCGGCCAGGGCTTCCCAGGAGGCTTCGATGATGTTCTCCGAAACGCCGATCGTGGTCCAGGCCTCATCCTCATCCTGCGATTCGATCAAAACGCGCACCTTGGCCGCGGTGCCGCAGGTCGCGTCCAGGACCCTGACTTTAAAATCGCTCAGGCGCATCCGGCTAAGACTGGGAAAATATTTAAGCAGGGCCTTGCGTAAGGCGCTGTCTAAGGCGTTTACCGGGCCGTCGCCGGTGGAAGCAGTATGCTCAACTTTCCCCTGGACTTTGAGCTTGATGGTGGCTTCCGAGATAAGCCTTGAGTCTTCGCGACGCTCCACGCTGACCCTGAAACTTTCCAGGTCGAAAAACTTTTTATAGCGCTTAAGCGTCTTGCGTAAAAGCAATTTAAACGAGGCTTCCGCCGCCTCGAATTGATAACCTTTGTTTTCCATCTCCTGCAAGGTACGGTGAAGCTTTATGGCCCCGGGGGATTTCTTGTCCAACGCCAGCGCCATCTCCCCGGCTTTAGCCGCCAGGGCGGATTTACCGGAAAGTTCCGACACCAAAAACCTTCTGCGATTGCCCACTTTGGCCGGCTCAGTCTGCTCGTAAGCCTTGGGGTTTTTCAGCACGGCGTCGATGTGCACGCCGGCCTTATGCGCGAACGCGCTGCGGCCGACAAAAGGATGGTTGTCCTGTATGTTCATGTTGGAGACTTCGCTGACAAAATTGGACAACCGGGTCAGTTCTTCTATTTTTATTTTGCTGGAAAGCTGAAGCCCCATCTTCAAAGACAAGACCGCCATCACCGCGGTAAGGTCGGTGTTACCGCAACGCTCGCCGTAACCGTTGATCGTACCTTGTATCTGGCTGGCACCCAGTTCGACCAGATCAAGTGAGACCGCCAGGGCCAGGCCGGTATCGTTATGGCAATGGACGCCGAATTCCTTTAAACCCAGCCGGCTTTTGACGCAAGCCACTATCGCGGCGGCCTCAGCCGGCAATGTCCCGCCGTTGGTATCGCAAAAAACCGCCAGATGCGCCCCGGCATCTATGGCGGCGGCAATAGTCTTTATGGCGTATTCGGGGTTGGCCTTGTAACCATCGAAAAAATGTTCCGCGTCATAAAACACCTTACGGCCGCGTTTGACTAGATACTCTACGCTTCCCGAGATCAGGCCCAGGTTATCGTCCAGGCTGATCCTTAAAACGTCGCGGGCGTGCAAGTCCCAGGTCTTGCCGAAAATAGTGACGTACTCGGTACCGGCTGCCACCAGGGCCGCCAGGTTTTTATCCTTTGCTGGGAGCCCGCTTGCGTGGGCGGTCGAACCGAACGGTACAAGCTGGGAATTTTTGAGCCGGGCAGCTTTAAAATGGGCGAAAAACTCTCTGTCCTTGGGATTAGAAAACGGCCAGCCGCCTTCGATAAAGTCAAGACCGAACTCATCCAGCTTTTCAGCGATGACGATCTTATCGCGCAGGGAATAAGATATCCCTTCGGTCTGCGAACCGTCTCTTAGCGTCGTATCGTAGATGTGGATACGTTTTTGTTCCATCAGCGTTTACCCAAACAAAAGGCCTCGTGCAAGGCCTGCAGAGCTTCTTTGCCGGAATCTTTGCGTACTACGCAGGAAATGCTTATCTCGGAAGTCGAGATCATCTCGATATTGATGTGGTTGTCGGCCAGGGCTGAAAAACAGGTGGCAGCGACCCCCGGGTGGGACTTCATGCCCACGCCCACGATGGAGACCCGCGCGATGTTCTCGTCGCAAAGGATGTCTTTTATGCCGACGTCAACACCGATGGCCCGCGAGATCTTGAGCACTTTGGCAAGATCGTCCTTAGGCACGGTAAAAGAGATGTCCGTAGTCTTCATGTGACTGACGTTCTGCACGATCATATCCACGTTGATACTGGCTCCAGCCATAGCCTGAAAAATACTGGCGGCTACTCCCGGCTTGTCAGGAACGTTGCAAAAAGTTATCTTGGCTTCCTTTTCGGTCAGGGCCACGCCTCTTACCAGGGGCTCCTCGATCTTACGAGTCCTTGCCATAACTATCGTACCCTCCTTATTGCTAAACGTGGACCTTATATGCAAAGGAACGTTGAATTTCTTGGCCACCTCGATGGAACGCGTGTGCATCTTGGCGCCCCGGGCGGCCAGCTCCAGCATCTCGTCAAACTCCAGAAAATCTATTTTTTTAGCCTGCGGCACCACGCGGGGATCAGCGGTGAATATCCCTTCCACGTCGGTATAAATCTCACAGGCGTCGGCTTTAAGGGATGCGGCCAGAGCCACCGCGGTAAGGTCGGAGCCGCCGCGGCCAAGCGTAGTGATCTCCTGATCGCGGGTCTGGCCCTGAAATCCGGCCACGATCACTATCTTTTTTTCGTTGAAAGCCTGCTTGACTTTTTTGGTATCGACTTTTAATATCTTGGCCCGGGTGTGCACGCTGTCGGTAAGCACGCCCAGCTGCGGCCCGGTGAAAGATATGGCCCCGCGGCCTTTTTTCTCGATTGCCATGGCCAAAAGCGCTATGGATATCTGTTCGCCGGCAGCCATCAGCATGTCCATCTCCCGCTCGCTGGGGGCAGGCGTGATCTGGCGGGCCAAAGCTACCAGGTCGTCGGTAGTATCGCCCATGGCCGAGACCACCACCGCCACGTTGTTGCCTTTACGGGCCGTGGCAATGATCCGGGCCGCCACTCCGGCGATCTTTTCCACGTTAGCTACGGAGCTTCCGCCGTATTTCTGGACTATTATTCCGGTCTTCATCTCGCCCCCTTGAACAAATATTCGATCAGTTCCCAGCCGCGTTCAAAATAGACTTCTGAGGCGGCGGCATCCTGTTCGCTGAACCCCAAAAATCCGCCGGCCCCGATACCCGTACCGCTGATCAAAAACGGCACCGGTTCAGCGGTATGCGTGCGTTTCATCACCGGAGTAGGGTGGTCAGGCGAGATCAGTATGCGATAATCACCGGTCATTTCCTGTATCAGCGTACCCACGATCATCTTGTCGATCCGTTCAAGGCAAGCCAACTTAGCCCGCAGGTCGCCGTTATGTCCCGCTTCGTCAGGGGCCTCCACATGAATAAACACAAAATCGTCACTTTTAAGTATGTCCAGCGCGGCCCTGGCTTTACCCAGATAATTTGTATCATAATAGCCGGTGGCGCCCGGAACATCCGGCACTTTCAAGCCGATAAGCTTACCGATACCTTTTATCAGGTCCACGGCTGAGATCACGCCGCCGGATTTGCCGAACTTATCAAAAAACAACGGCATGGAAGGATTGGTACCGCAGCCCCACAACCAGATCATGTTGGCCGGGTTCTCTCCCAGATCCAGGCGCACTTTGTTCACCTCGTGCTCAGCCAGGACCTGGCGGGAATGCTCCATCAGCCGGGCGATCAACGCGCTGTTTTTACCGCGGGGAAAATGCCGTAATGTCTCGCGGCCGAGTATATCGTGCGGCGGCCAGTAAGTAAGTTTATCCAGGCCCAGCTTGGCGCAGTCGCGGTAGACCATCAGATTACGATAGCTGGTACCGTGATAAAACTTAATGCTGTCGTCGGCCAACTCCGCATTCAAAACCTCGATCAGTATTTTAGCTTCGCGGTCGCTGATGTGGCCGGCGCTGTAATCCCGAAGCTTGCCTTCGGCTTCGGTGATCAGGTTGCAGCGAAAAGCTATGTCCAAATGCCCCAGCTCGATCCCCAGATTAGCCGCTTCCAAGGGCCCGCGACCCTTGTAATATTTCGCCGGCTCATAGCCCAGCAGGCTCAAGTTAGCCACGTCGCTGGAAGGATGGAACCCGCTGGCCACAGTGCGCACCCGGCCCACCACGCCTTTACGGGCCAGGGCCCGCATGAACGGTATTTGGGCCGTCTCAAGCGGGGTCCGGCCGGAAAGCGCCTCAATGGGATAATCCGCCGCGCCGTCAGGCACCAGAAAGATGTATTTCATCGTATAAAAAGTCTATTACAAAGCGTATTTTGTTGCAACAATTATTTAAGATGCTATCATAAGTAATCATGATCAACGAAAACGACCTGGTGCTGGTCTGGCGCGACGAAGAACGCAACTATCTGCTCAAAGCAGGCATTGGCCAGCTTCATACCGACATGGGTTTTTTCAACAACGCCGACATCGTGGGCAAAGAGTACGGCGACTTCGTCCTTACCAACCTCGACCATAAGTTTTATCTCTTGAAGCCTACCCTCGACGACATGATCATGAAGATCAAACGCATGACCCAGATACTTTACCCTAAAGATATCGGCCTGATACTTACCCGGACTAACCTTTTCCCGGGAGCGAGAGTAATCGAATGCGGGGTGGGCAGCGGGGCCCTGACCACGGCATTAGCTAATTTTGTCAGGCCTACCGGTAAAGTCTACTGCTACGAACGCAACGAACAGTTCGCTAAAAACGCCCAGAAAAACCTGGGAAAGTACGGTTTGGAACCCTGGGCCCAGATCGAGATCGTCGAGATAAAAGACGAGTTCCCGCAAAGCGAAGTTGATTTCGTGATGATCGATATCGGCAGTCAGTGGGACCTGGTGCCGGCGGCGCACAAAGCCTTAAAAGGCGGCTGCCGGGTAAGCGCGATCTGTCCGACATTTGACCAACTCACCCGCACCGTGTTCACCATGGAAGAAACCGGGTTCGTCAACATCGAGACCGTGGAACTCTTGATGCGCCGGATACTGGTGCGCCGCGGCAAGACCCGGCCGGAACAACGCATGCCCTCGCATACCGGGTATCTGGTGTTCGGCTCTAAGATCCTGGAAAAGCCCAAGCCAGCCATCGAGCCGGCGCCCGAAACAGACCAGCCGGAAAACGACATCCAGACTACGGAATAACTATTGCGCGGAAGCAATATTCGTGGTATAAAGAAGTGCTTTAAAAATACATGTAAAATTAAAGCGCCTCTTTATGTTTAACCGAAAGCAAAACTTAAGCGGCCGCCATAACGCAAGCGCCTGGCTCTGGGGCGCCCGGCAAACCGGAAAAAGTACGCTTTTAAAAAAACTTTTCCCTGATTCGCCGTATTACGACCTTTTAATCCCCGGCCAATATGAGCGCTTAACCCGTAACCCCGACACTCTCATCAATGAACTAAGCGCATCCGCGCCTAAACCCGGCGTACCCGTCATTATCGACGAAGTCCAGAAAGTGCCGCAGCTGCTCGATGCCGTGCAATGGCTTATCGTCAATAAAAGTATTCCCTTTATCCTCTGCGGCTCCAGCGCCCGAAAACTTAAACGCTCACACGCCAACCTCTTAGGCGGCCGGGCGATACGCTATGAACTATATCCTTTGGTCAGCGCGGAAATTCCCGATTTTGATCTCCCGCGCGCTTTAAACCATGGCCTGCTGCCACGCCACTACCTTGCCGACGAACCGCAACAGCTTATTCAGTCTTACGTAGCTGAATATCTCAAGGAGGAGATCGCCGCTGAAGCACTTTTACGCAATATTCCGACCTTCATGCGCTTCTTGGAAACCGCGGCTTTCTCTAATGCCGAGATTGTCAACTACACCAACATCGCATCCGACTGCGGCGTATCCAACCCGACCGTCAAAGAATATTTCCGTATTTTCGAGGACACTTTGATCGGCCGAATGCTGCCGGCCTATGCAAAACGACCCAAACGCCGGATAATCCACGCGCCTAAATTCTATTTTTTCGACCTGGCTATAGCCAATTATCTTTTAAAGCGCGGCCCAATCGTAACGGGTTCGGACGCTTTCGGTAAAACTCTGGAGCACTTTATATTTCAAGAACTTTACGCTCATAGCCGCTACTCCGGCTTACAATATGACCTGGCTTATTGGCGCGCCTCAAACCAGATGGAAGTAGATTTCATTCTCGGCGACCATGAAATCGCCCTGGAAATCAAAGCCACAGAAATGGCCCACGACCGCCATCTTAGGGGGCTGAAAAGCTTCGCCCAGGAATATAAAGTGCGCCAAAGTATTTTAATTTCCTGCGACCCGCGGCCCAGGCTTACTAACGGCGTCCTCATCCTTCCCTGGAAAGATTTCTTGGCGCGCCTCTGGTCCGGCCAAATCATCAAATAACCATTCCCTAGAAGACAGACTGCCCCCCCTAGATCCTCCTTTAAATAAAAACTCCCGCCAGAGGCGGGCAGGCGGGACTTGACCCTGCTGTCTTACAACCATCTCCTGGTTTACGGCATATCGTAAATCAGTCCGGACCAATTTACGGCATATCGTAAATTGGTCCTTGACAAAACGTATCTGGCGCGCTAATCTAAGTTCATGAAAAGATCCTACGAAACGTTGCTGACCGGCCATTTCAGGAAAAATAGACAAATGGCCTTTGTGGCCGGACCGCGGCAAGTCGGCAAAACCACCGTTTGTTTAAGCGCGGCCGGCGGCGCGGCCTATTTAGACTGGGATAATCAGGACCATCGGCGCTTAATACTTCGAGGCCCTGAAGCTGTCGCGGAATATGCCGGCCTGAACAAATTAAGCCGCGACAAAAAAGCGATTATTTTCGATGAAATCCATAAGTACGGCAAATGGAAAAACTTCTTAAAAGGTTTTTTTGATGTATACTCCCGCCGCGCTAAAATCACGGTTACCGGCTCGAGCCGCCTGGATATTTATAAAGCCGGCGGCGACAGCCTGATGGGCCGCTATTTTCTCTATCGCATGCACCCGCTGTCAATCGCCGAAATAGTCAGGCCGGTTGCCTCTTTGAAAGAAATTACATCCCCGGCCGCTATCCCGCGGAGATCTTTGGATAAACTCTTAAAATTCGGCGGTTTCCCTGAACCGTACATTAAAAACAGCCGCTCTTTTTTTAACCGCTGGAAAAATCTGCGTCATCACCAAATATTCAATGAAGAAATCCGTGACCTGACCCGCATCCAGGAAATAAGCCAAGCTCGTATTTTGGCAGATATCCTAACGGCCCAAGCCGGAAATATTGCCAGCTATACAAATCTGGCCTCATCGGTCAATGTTTCGGTCGACACTATACGCCGCTGGATAACGACCCTAACATCGCTATATTTTTGTTTCATAGTAAGGCCTTGGGCTAGAGGCATACGAAAAAGCATAACCAAAGAACCCAAAGTTTATCTCTGGAATTGGGCGGAAGTGACTGAGGAAGGCTTCCGGCTGGAAAACTTCACGGCAAGTCATTTATTAAAAGCTGTACACTATTGGACCGATACCGGCCTTGGCGATTACGGCTTATATTATTTGCGTGATAAAAGTAAACGGGAAGTAGACTTTCTGGTCACCCGCGATCAAAAACCCTGGTTCCTGGTAGAAGTCAAGGCATCCCAGAAACGTCCCTTATCAGAACATCTTGGATATTTTCAGCGCCAACTTAACGCCCCGCATGCCTTTCAGGTCGTATTTGATATGCCGTTTGTCGAACAAAATTGTTTCGCCGAAAAAAAACCGGTGATCGTCCCTGCCCAGACCTTATTTTCCCAGTTAGTATGAAACAAGGGATAGCGGGCCGGTGGAAAATAAAACTCCCGGCAGAAGTTTTGGTTCGACTTCGCTCACCATCCTGAGCCTGTCGAAGGATAACCCTTGCCGGGAGTTTTGAGGTTCGAATTATTTAAATGTGTCTGTCCCCTTTAAACCTTTAATACGTCACTTTAACGCCAAGCTTATACGATCT
>Ga0315289_10003970_pt1 | contig 22227 bp, 21 predicted proteins | sample YL17G11_40_MG_FD_203452 | JGI IMG/M metagenome (GOLD analysis project Ga0315289, IMG submission 203452) | Sediment microbial communities from Yellowstone Lake, YNP, Wyoming, USA - YL17G11_40 | ecosystem: Environmental > Aquatic > Freshwater > Lake > Sediment | place: USA: Wyoming | collected... | reverse complement strand
ACTTGGCGATGAGATCAAGATTCTAAAAACGTCCGCCTTAAACGCCACGAGAATCACTTCCTTTCCACACATCTCAAACGATAGCCCGTAACGGTCCGAATGCCCGTGAATAGATGGGGACAGCGCAGTTATTTCCCCTTCCTTGGTCTCCCCTGGAGCAATGGTTTCATCGTCTGCATGGTGACATCCATCGGACAGGCTCTCTTAAGCGTGCCTATACTATGGGAAATGCCGATTACCCAATTCATTACCCATTTCAATAGATATTACTTATTTCCATTTGCCCGTTTTTTGCCACTCGGCGCTTTGCCCTCTGCCAAGGCATGGGATGGTTTCGGGCTTGGATGCAAATTGGCGAAAGGTCATTGAGCTGTTTTGCCTCCGTCGGCGGCAATCCCTCCCATACCTGCATCGGCTGGCTCAAGAGATCGATGGCCCATGCTTGGCCCCTCACCAGCAAGGGTATCGAAAAACCCATCTCCAGGCGGTTACGACTCCTGGGGATCAGGGGTTGCTCTCCTATTGTAATTTCGATCAAGTCATATCTGCTTCGATTCAAGAAGCCTCAGTTACTGTGGTTTTCGATCTCTTTTCCCTTCTTGAAGACAGATGTCGTCGATAGTCGGTAATCGCGTCTTCCACCTCTTTCGACGAAAGACGCAAAAGCCAAGCAGGAACTTCATTTGAGTACTTTGTTAGAGTGCCTGCGCTGTCCCTCCAACACAGATGTTTCTTGTTCTTGAGATCGTGCTTCCAAGCAATCGCCTGAAATAAGTATTGGTTCAGACGCTTTCCGTGTAATGTTCCAACCTTTTCGATCACATCTTTCTGCCTTAGAGGATGCGATATGTTGGGGTCAACGCTTCTGTCTACGAAGAGTGGCCCAATGCCATCTGTCCCAGAACCTATTCCTGCGATGACATCAGCTTCATTGATTTTTTTCGTCGATTGGAGGTTAATCTGAAAGATAGTCAAGAGTCTCCCGGTATCCCCATTGGCGGCGTCTACCTCCTTTGTCGCGAGCAATAATTCCGACAGGAATTGACGAACTGCAGGGCGATGCTGCTTGCCGCTTCTCCCCTTTCCAGAGATGTATTGAACCGGATCAACGGGTGGTTTCATGCCAAGCGGCATCAGCTGCCAAGAGATCTCGTCCTCCAAGTTAATACTGAAGGCTCCGCGGAACAAGTCTTTGAAATTGATGATACTCGTTTGTGCAAGAGAGTAAATCAGAAGGCCAAATCCTGGCTCGTTGTAGAAATGAACTGCGTTGTCGCGATAAGTCGTAAGTAGATCTAAATTCCGACGGATAGGAAGTGGAGGTAGGTTCGCTGGAAAAAACTTGCCCGTTTCTGCCCTATTCAGAGAGTCTCTTAGGGAAAAAGTCTTGTAAGGTTCCTTTCTCTTCTTCGGATAATAAATGGACTTCCCGCTTTTCGAGATAAGTGCTTTCAATCCTAACTCCCATGCATTGAGCAGAAGAATCACGAAGCACTCATCTCGATAATCAAACCGGGGTTTATTATAGATCTCTATCGCCGCGATCATAGCGGCCTTGGCATTCTTGACCAAGTGCCGATAGGAGCCCCGATAATTCATTGAAGACCTGCCATTCTAACCATCAACCTCGTGCCCGTAAGCAGACGACCCCTCCTGCACCTGCATCGGCCGACTCAAAGCGTCGACCGCCAGCCAGTAGTGGTCCACCTTTCGGACTTCATGCCACTTGAAGCGGGCCGGGTCTTTGATGGGATCTTGAAGCTTCGGCTGCGTTTTGCAGTCCGTCACCACATAGAGCCAGTAGCAATCCCGGCGATCTTCGGCCACCCTCTTTTCGTTCGGGGTGAGAAGCACACTACCGGCGCTCTCCCCGAGCCCCTTGACCTCGATGAGCCGGAGTTCCCCAGAGTCGAGATCCAGGCTGGTTAGGTCGTAGCCCAGGTTCCTCTCGTGGACATCATAAACCTGGCGGCCTTTCAATCTTTCGTGGTCCATCACGGTTTGCATGGCGATGGCTTCGACCTCGGGATCGGGCTGAAGATGTCTCACCTCCGGCGCTTCGCGTTCCGGGTGTGGGAGGACGAGTACACTCGTTATCCGCTCGACCCCCTGAAGCGACAGGGCTCGCTGCCGGTCCAATTCCAGGCGCCTCTTTTCCCGGCGGGATAGGAGTTCGGCATGCCGGGCCTCTGCCTGGGCGAGACGGCCCTCTGCCCCCGGAATCTTTCTTTCGATCTCCGACGCTGCCTTGCCGATCTCCTCATCCGCCTTCTGCAGGAGCTCGGTCAGGGACAACTCCACGTGGGCCGCAACGCGGTCCACCTCGGAGAGGCGTTCGGCCCGGACCTCCTCCAGGAAGGGCATGAGGGTTTGCTCGTTCAGCCATGCCACGGCCTCGGGACGCGTCGCTATCGAGGGAAGCGGGTCTGGGGCCTTCGCGGGAGTGAAATTCCCCAGGATGCCAGGCTCCTGCAGGCGTACCTCTCCGGTGCCTGCAAGCTCCACTACGAAAAGGCGCTCGTGGATCACCTGGCCCAGGCCATCCACCACTCGGGCTCGGTAGAAGTCGAGGCGGGCCGGGGAGTTGTGTTGGAGGGAATAAAAGGACGCCCCTTTACCGAGTGGCTCTTGGGCGGAGCCCAGGGTGTGGCGGCGGAGGGACTCAAAAAGCGGATGGCCGGGTGTGACCCACTCCAGGTGATTTCTTTCTGCGATGTCCCGATCCGTGGAGAGGCGGGGGTATCTTGTGGCCAGGGACCGCAGCTTCCAGTCGGGCTGGTTTTCATAGCGCCGGAGGACCGGAGGAGTCTTGACGGGATCGAAGGTATGAAGAAGAGAGGACACAGGCTTCAGGGAAAAGGGGACATAATCGGAAGATTCGACCAGGAAACGGGCAATCGTTTCGGGAACGAGCCGGCACTCCTGGGCCCTGGCCCGTCGTTCGATGAGCATCTCCAGATTCAGCTTCTTGGAGGCCAGCCCTTCCAGGGCATTCTGGCAGATGGCCCGGAACTGAGCTTCATCCACATTCCGCAGGAGACGATCCTCCAGATCCGCATCCCCCAACCGCCCGGCATAATAATCTCTGAGTACCCGCTCGACATGGGCTGCGGGGAGGATCTCACCGACCACATTGAAAACCGCATCGTCGTCCAGGGCGTCCCGGATCTCCTGGAGCTTTTCGAGCAACCGCTGGAGGACATGACCTTCGACGGTATTGGTCGCCACGAAGTTGAAGATCAGGCAGTCCTCCCGCTGTCCGTAACGGTGAATGCGGCCCATGCGCTGCTCCAGACGGTTGGGATTCCAGGGGATATCGTAATTGAAGAGGATGTGGCAGCATTGGAGGTTGATTCCCTCGCCGGCGGCCTCGGTGGCCACCAGCACCTGGATCTCCCCATCTTTGAATTGCTGCTCGGCATAGAGCCGGGTTCCTGGCTCCTCGCGAGAGCCGGACTTCATTCCTCCATGGATGCATCCGACCTTGAAACCCCAGTTCTTCAGACAACCCATGAGATAGTCGAGGGTATCCCTGAACTCGGTGAAAAGGAGAAGACTCCTCTCCGGATGATCAAAGAACCCCTCCTGCTGGAGGAGTCCTTTCAAGCGCGACAGCTTGGCTTCCGCCCCGCAATGCTCGACGGCCTGGGCCTGGGCTGCGAGCTTCCTTAATTGCTCGATCTCCTCCCGAACTTGGTCCGCGTTGCCCGCCAGGGTGATCGCCTCGAGCATCTTCTCCAGCCGTTCGCGTTCGCCCTCTTCCATTTCCTCCATCTCCTCCGGAGAGGGAATTTCGGGTGGGGCCAAACGAATCAACTCCTGCGCGCGCTGTAGGCCCGCTTCCAGGCGCTTGGCCCGGTTCTCCAGAGAGCATTGCATGGCATAGGCGCTGGAGGCAAGCCGACGTTGGTAGAGGGCCATGAGGAAGCCGATGGCACGGGCTCGGGGATCATCGTCTTGGGCGGCCGCTATGGCGCTCTGATGCTTGACGAAGCGGGTAACATCCCGATAGAGCTCGAACTCGGGACCATCCATCTGAAAATCGACGGTGTGAGGGATGCGTTTGGTGAAGATCTTCCGGGCGGCCCAGGTGCCATCGGGGCGGCGCTCAGGGAAGTAGACCATGGCCTCCTTGGTGCGACGAAGGTAGAAGGGCGCCCGCCGCCGGTCCATGGCCTGGCGGATGGATTTGACATCGGCATAGGCGTCCTGATCCAGGAGCTGCAAGAAGAGGCTGAAATTGGCCGGATCGCCCTTGTGGGGCGTGGCGGTAAGCAGCAGCAGATGGTCCGTGCTATCCCGGAGGAGCTCTCCCAGCCGGTAACGGGCGGTCTTATGGGCTTCATCCCAGGCTGACATGCGGTGGGCCTCATCCACGATGACAAGGTCCCAGTGAACCTGGCGCAGGCCAGGCAGGATGTCTTCGCGTTTGGCAAGATCCAGGGAGGTGAGGATCTGGTTCTGCTCCAGCCATTGATTCATGCCGAACTGGTCGCGGATATCTCCTCCCTTGAGCACCAGGAACTTCTCATCGAACTTCTCATTGAGCTCCCGCTGCCACTGGAAGGTCAAGTTCGCAGGGCAGACGATCAGGGTGCGCTCGGCCAACCCCCTGAGCTTGAGCTCCCGGAGGAGGAGTCCTGCCATAATCGTTTTGCCCGCTCCCGCGTCATCCGCCAGAAGGAAACGCACGCGGGCGAGCTTCAGCAGATAGTCGTAGACCGCTTCCAGCTGATGGGGGAGAGGATCGACGCGGGATATGGAAAGCCCGAAGTAGGGATCGAATTCGTAGGCGATCCCCAGGGAGTAGGCCTGGAGACCGAGGCGGAGGAGCTTGGCGTTGCCGTCGTAAGTAGAGGTTGGGTCGAGGATGGTGAGAGATGCGAGATCACGGGGAGTGAGGGTGGCACTCCGGAATTTCTCGGAGTGGGTTCCAACCAGGCCGACGGTCCAGGTCTCGGGGCCGGTCTGACGCACTGACTCCACCCGCATCGGCTCGTTGAAAAGCGAGCCGCTTAGGATTTGACCCGGTGTAATTGGAGTGCCTTCTCTCATTCTGGCCACTCTCTGGAGAAGAGGCTATTCATGGAGAGCTTAGATTGCAGCCCGGAGTGTATTAAATTGGGATATGGCAGTCAATGAAATATTGGACGGATGATGCGACTCGGGACCTTCTTAGACTCACCTACATCTGCCTTTATCGCCCCAGGATCTCCTCCCGGAAGTTGAGGAGGGAGACCAGGGCGGAGGCGCCGTGGTAATCGATGATGCTGAGGCCCCCGAAATCCTGTCCCAGCCGCCAATAATGAGTCAGGGGGATCCCCAGTGCGCGGCACAGAATGAGACGATTGGGGCCCGCATGGCCCACGATGGCCATGACCGCATCCTCCGGGTTCTCCGCGATCAGCCTCCGGTGGGCGGGCAGCACCCGGGCCTTCAGGTCCTTCAGGCTCTCCCCTTTGGGAAAGCGGAAGTCGAGCGATCCCTTTGCCCACTCCTCAGACTGCTTGGGGTACAGCTCGTTGATCTCCTCATAGCTCATTCCCTCCCAGTGGCCCATGTCGATCTCCCGCAGCTCCGGCCAGATGATGGGGGAGAGGCCCCACTTGCGGCCCAGCACCTGGGCGCTCTCTCGGGACCGGGCCAGATCGCTGCAATAGATGCGCGAGGGCGGTATCCCTCCAAGCCTCTTCGCCAAAAAGGCCATCTGCTCCCTTCCCTTCTCAGAAAATGGCCCTGTTCTCCATGCCTACCGGAATATAGCTGATCTTCCCATTGGAATTGGCTCTCCCAAAGAATTACCACAAATAGCGATATGGAGCAGGCTCATCAATTTGGGGATGTGTAACTCATCGAGATTCCTTTGATCCCAGAAGGGCGTCTATTTGAAGACTGTGCTGCCGTAACAGATCTCGCCTCTTTTTGTGATCTGGCAGAATAGATTGGACCTTGTTCCAAAATTGAGGGGAATGGTGAGGGTGAATGAGGTGGCAGAGCTCATGGACGATCACATAATCCAGAATCGATATAGGGGTCATGATGATCTTCCAGTTCAGCCGAATGACCCCAGACCGGGAACAGCTTCCCCATCGCCTCTTCTGTTCCTTAATTTCGATCCTTTGGGGATATTTCCCTAACTGTTTGGCCAACTGGTCTATCCGTTCCTTGACCTTCTCTCCGGCATGTCTCAGATACCAGGCGGTGAGGGCCTTCCTTACCGACCTCTTCTCTTCTTCGGCACCCAAGTCTCCCTCAATCTCCACCTGAAAGCGACCCTGGATCAGCTTGCAAGTGCCCCCCGTTCCGTCTCCCGTTCGCAGGACTTTCAACCGATATTGCCTCCCCAGGTAGGGGAAGGACTCTCCACTCACAAATTCCTTCGGCGAGGTAAGGTGTTCATTCCTTTTCAGGAACTCTTGCTTTTCAAGGATCCAACGGGCCTTCTTCTGAACAATTGCCCGGATTCTCTCTTCATTCAGGCGTCGGGGAGCCAAGACCGTTACAGCGGCCATGGGGTTGACATGGATGGCCACCGTCTTCTTCCGCTTGCCCCGCTTGATCTCGTAGTCGATCCGTTTGTTCCCGTATTGAATACTGTGCATCTTAGGTCTCTTTGAAATGGACCCGCGCCAGGCCCATGATTTCGCGCGCCAATGGTTCTACAATTCTCTCGTCGAGACATCCCTTGGCTCGCAGAAGCCTTTTCACCTCTTAGCGCATCTCCTTTTGGACATCCTCCTTCTCTGTCCAGTCGATCACCCGCTTCTCCTTGATGGCCCGGATGATCTCATGGGTCAGTGCCACCTGCTCCTCCATCGAATCCAAGGAGAAATCGCCCTTGCGCTGATCGAGAAGTCCATAAAAGGAATACTCCTTCAGATCCTCCAGGCCCAGGGACTTCGCAGATGCCTCTCGTTCCTTTTCTGCATTTCCTAACTGAATGAGCTTCAACAGGAGATGGGCTTCATCCTTCCGGTCTGCCCGGTCCTCCTCGATGATCCTCTCCAGCCGCTCCTTGAGGGACCCATAGAAGGCTGGGTCAGTGGCGACCTTCTCGGTGATGGTCTGGCGGATGGCATACTCCACATGGCTGGCCTTGGCCTTCAGGCTTCCCTTGATGTCCAGTTTCTCCCGAAAATCGGGGGCCGTGATGCTGATGGGCTCCAGAATCTTCTCCATCCCGGCGTCCGCGATATGGGCGTGGATCAGGTCCTCCACCTTCCTGCTACAATCCTGGAGGCTCAACCGTTCATCCCGGTAGAGATTCCTGGCCCCCTCGCGAATGGTGCCCAGGAATTTGAAATCAGCGAGATAGGGATCGACCACCGGGTCCGGCATGAGAAAGTCGATGCTCCTGGCCATCTCCCGGAAGGCCTCATCAAACGCCGCCCGCACATCCTCCGGCTTGAGAATTTCCATGCACCTCTGCAGAATTTCCTCCGGCCTGCCCTGGAAACGGTCTATCCCCTCGAAAAAGCCCTTGGCCTTCTTGTGCCAGCAATCCAGGTTGGCCAGCTCCTTCTTGAGATCATCCACCCCGAAGATCCCCTCCAGGTCTTCCTTCTCGAAGATGACCAGGGCCTCGGCCAGCTCCCGGCCCACCCCCACATAGTCCACCACCAGGCCGAAGTTCTTCCTCGGGTAGGTCCGATTGGTCCGGGCGATGGCCTGAAGCAGGGTGTGCTCCTTCATGCGTTGGTCCAGATACATCACCTGCTCGATGGGCGCATCGAAGCCCGTCAGGAGCTTGTCGCAGACGACCAGGAACTGGAGGGAATTCTGCGGATCGTTGAAGGCCTCTTTGGTGAGATTCTCCTCCTCACGCGTCCGGCGATACCTCTCCTTCCACTCCCGCGGGTCATCATTGTTCACGGTGATGACCACCTCGGATCGCTCGGGTCCCACGAGACGATCCAGCTCTTCTTTATACCGGATGGCCATGGCCCGGTCCGCGGCCACGATCTGCGCTTTGAACCCATTGGGCCGGATCCTATTGTTGAAATGCTCCACCATGTCCCGGGCGACCCGTTCGATCCTCCGATCGGCCCGGAAGAGGGTCTCCACCGTGGCATACTTCCTCTTGAGCAGGGACTTTTCCTCCTCGGTCCGGTCTCCGAAGAGGTCTTCGAATAGGCCATCCAAGGTATTGCCCACCACCTGCAGCCGCGCCAACCGACTTTCATACTGAACCGGCACGATTTCCCCGTCCTCCTCGGCATTGCGAATCGTATAGGCATCCAGGTATCTCTCCCCCGGAGGGCTGAAATGACGGTAAGTATTGCGGTCACGTTTGCTGAGAGGGGTTCCAGTAAAGGCGAAGAAGGCGGCGTTGGGCAGGGCTTTTCGCAGATTGAGGGCGAAGAACCCATACTGGGTTCGGTGGGCCTCATCGGTCAGGACGATGATGTTGTCGGCCTCGGAGAGGGGCTTCTCCGGAGGGGTCCGGAAAAGATGGACCGTGGCCAGGATCGTCTGGCCCACCCCCTGGCTCAAAAGCTCATAGAGCTTTTGATGGGTGCCGCCCGTCTCCCGGATCTGGATCGGGTTGGGGAAACTGCAGTTGCGGAAGGTCCCGCTGATCTGGTCGTCCAGGTCGATGCGGTCCGTCACCACTAAGATGATGGGGTTCCTGAGCCGCTTCTCCTCCCGGCGCAGCTTGACCGCAGCGAAGAGCATGGTCAGGGACTTGCCGGAGCCCTGCCAGTGCCAGATGATCCCACGCTTTGCATCCTCGGACGTCACCCGCTTCAGGATCTTGTTGACGGCGGTGAATTGCTGATAGCGACAGACCTTCTTGACGACTCGACGGCGCTTCGCTTCGTGCTCATAGACGATGAAGTTCTGGATGATGTCCAGGAGATTCTTCCGGTTGAGGAGACCCGCGATCAGGACCTCCTGCAGGGTGGGCTGGTCGGTCAAGTCCTCCTGCTTGATCAACCCCAGCTCCAGCATCTCCTTCACGGTGGGATGATCGGCCATATTGGGCCATCGCTCGTCCCCCATCTCCTTCCACTCGTGGAAGAATTCCGCATCGGAGAGGATCGTCCCATACCTGGCCCCGAAGAGGTTCAGGCCCACGAGGATCTGATTGGTGTGGAAGAGCTGGGGGATCTCGGACTGATATCGATTCAGCTGGTCGATGGCCTGGGCGAGGCCCATTTTCTTGGCCACGGGGCTCTTGCATTCCATGGCCACCAGGGGAATGCCATTGACGAAGAGGATGATATTCGGCCGGTCCGTCTCCCTGGGACCCTTCACCCAGAATTGGCTGACGGCGAGGAATTCGTTCCTCTCGGGATGCTCGAAATCGATCAAGCGGACAGTCTGCTTTTGCCTTCTCGCTCCGATATCCTGATCGATGGGAATGCCGGCAAGCAGATCCTGATGGAAGGCGCGATTGACCTCGATCAGGCCCTCCGCCTGGATGTGGGTGACCCTCCGGACCGCCTTGTTGATACCGTCTCCTCAGTAAGATGGGGGTTGATCTCGGCCAGCTTCCGCTTCAGCCGGGAGATCAGGACCACCTCCCCCCGGGAGGCCCGTTCGCACTCCTCCTTCAGCTCTGGGTCCAGCTCATCCCCGGGGAGGTAGTCGTATCCCAGGCGCTTGAGCTGCTCGAGGGCGGGGCCTTCGGAAAGGGTGTCTTCGTTGAAGACGGGCTTCATGGTCCGACCTTTGCTGCCTCCCTACGAAGAAACCGGAACGCGGACCTTGCCGGTCAAGAGGACCTGCATGAGGCCTTGCTTCAAGGATTCTAATTGCCGTTTGTGGTCGGTCTCTTTTTCAACTTTTTGGTCAATGGAGCTTAAGGTTTCGACAATCCTTCTTTGTTCTCCGATTGGAGGTTTGGGCAAGACCATATTCGAATATTCCGTGGCGTTGATATTCGGTTGCGCACCTGCCCTAAGCATTCCTTTAACCCAGTTGTAGTAGGAAGGCGAATGTGTGTACTGAAACAAGAATTCTGGCAAGAGCTGAGTTGGATTTGGTCTGAGGCGTATCATGTACCCTGCAAATGCGCATTCGCCGTCCTTTTCTCTATAGAGGTAGGTTTTGCCAACGGTCGCCCCGCTTCTCGCGAATAAGAAGTCGCCTTTCCGCAAAATGTATGGCTGGGCGGCCTCTCTTGGAATGCTCTGCCAGGTGAATTTTAACAGCTCTCCATCATCAGTAATGTCCGTAATCCGAACATATCTCGGCAGACCATTATTCTTATCAATAGCCGGAGAAGCAGCTCCATATCCTGGCTGGCCAAGGCTCAAATCTCCTAACCTGTCAACCTCCCACTCCTCCGGGATTTCCCCAATCTGCGTCTTCTTGAATCTCTGATGACCGATGCCGCGGGTGAGGAGCTGTTGCATCAGGCCCTTTTTTATGTCCCTGGTCTTTTCGATGACCTGGGCCGTCTTCTCGATCGCCTCGTCTACGGTTGCTAAGACTTCGGAAATCTGCTTTTGTTCAAGGAGAGGAGGAAGACCCAGTTGGATTGCTTTGAGTTCTGGTGCTCTGATGGTTTTAATGGCGGTGGCTGAAGATCGTGCATTCAGGCGGTCTTGAAACAATTGACTGAGCAAGAACTGCTTAAGCCATAAGGGATCGACCTTGCTACGATTTGGTGAAAGTCGCATGAGGTTTGCCGTCATATTCCCGTTTTCCAAGTAACTTGGGACATGGCCTATTTTTCCTAATGTGCCTCGTACGGAAAGGACGAAATCCCCTTCAAGTAACCGAGTTCTGGGAAACTTAGAGGAGGCCTCCTCTGGTATATAGCGGTACTGTGACAGGTCCCTCGAAATCTGCCCGTTATCTTGGATTAATTCTCCTCTTACTTCAGGCACTCCGTGCGCTTGGTCAACGTACTGCATGTTGTAATACGTTGGATATCTATAGATTTCATTACAGAGATCGTCTAATCTCAGAACCTCCCAATCCACCGGTATCTTCCCGATCGGGGTGTCCTTCCATTTGACGCCTGTTCTCAAGCTGCTGACCTGTTCTGCCATTTAACTCGCTCCAAACACATGGATAATAAAGGCCTCAAAGGCCTTTTCGTAGTCTTCGGGCCGCACGTCTCTTCCCGGGATCGGAGGAATATCGAGCCCGCTCTTCGAGAACTCACTGCCCACAGCCTCCAGGGAATCACGAAGCCTGGAGCTCCTCATATAGTCGCTGATCCCCTCCCGGCTCATCCCGTCCAGTGTGGCCCATATCTGCGAAAGCCCATTATAGAGGGCGATCCAATCGATCCAGATGGGCCTCCTGATCTCCCCCATGCGGCCCCGGGACAAGAACTCCCACCATCGCTCCTGGGAGAGCCAATATTCGATCTTCCTCTTTCCCTTGATGCGAGTCAGGACCAGGCCCGAGCGGGCAAGGTCAATCAGGGCATCCTGGGTCCCCCGGACCGAGAGGCCGATGGCTTTGGCTATCTCTGCCGGATGACCTCCCTCGTGGGTGAGAAGGTAAACCAGACACTCGGCCCGGGAGCCGAGGCCGAAGAGGGCCCGCATCAAGAAGCGAATGGTGCTATGCGAGGTGATGGGAACCTCCCTCGTCAAGCGGCGGACAGTCAACTTGGGGCGATTGAATCCGCAGGAGAGAAAGGTGGGGTCCGGTTTGTCGGAAAGGGGATAGGGTCGCCCGTCTTTCTGGTAAAAGAGGGATTCCATAGAGGTGGCACCTTCCCTCACCTCGGTTTTACAGGCCAGGTTCTGCCACCTTCTTTCCTTGCGTTCCCTCATCAGGAAAGTGGCGGCGGCCCCCAGCAGATTCCGCGTTGCGTCCTCCTTTCCCTGCAAGATGCCCCGCAGCCGCTGTAGGTCGAGCCACTTCCCGTTGACAACTAACCAATCCATCACCTCGTCAAAAAGCCTCGGCTCATAGCGCCCCATCTCGAGGCTGAAGAGGAGCATCGCCTCCGGATCGATGGTCCAGGGGTCTTCGGTCCTCGCCTCGCCCAGGAGGCCCAGGGCCGACCACTGCCTCCAGAGGAAGTTGAGGGCATTCTCCAGAAATAGGGATCTAAAGCCGTTGGGCGACATCCCCGAATCCTATGTACTCCAGGAGGTCCCTGAGGCTTTGCCTGTATCCCTCCGAGCTATCGTGGGACATGCTCCAGCGCGCGGCCTGCTCGATCTCATCTGCGGTTGGTTTGAGCAGGAGGAGATCGTCGAGGTGCTTGCCGGGACCTTGATCGGTCGCAGCGTAAACTTTGAAGCAAATCTGGTCATAGCGTCCCAGGAAATGAACGATCAGCTTTGTGCCGAATTGGCGGGTAACAACCCGTCCCAGCAGTCCCTCAGGAAGGCCGAAATCAAGGGCTGAGGCGGGGCCGGCGTTGAGCCAATTGTCCGGCAGGTTGAAATCCCGGGCCACCTTTCTGGCGGCCAGCAGCAATTCGGGATTCAGAGGATCCGCTTTCATGAAAGTGGGATCCCCTCTCTCATCCCGCCTCACATAGGCAACGATATCCACATCCTTGGTGGCCCGCTGAATCAGACCGAGGACCTGGAGTGCCGAGCCTCCGCATGCCAGGAGCTCGAAGGGCTCTCTGGCGATTCCTTCCAGCTGCTCTCCCAGGGCACTCAAGGCCGTCTCCACCTGTTTTTGATCCCGAAACATGGCTAAGTCCGATATCCGAGTTGCTTCAGGCAGCCGTTCATCTTTTCCTCGACGGCGGCCCGCTCCTCTCTCAGCACCCTCAGCTCATCCAGGGCCTTCTGCACATCGATCGGCTCTTCCTCTTCGCTGACATCGATATAGCGCGTGATGTTCAAGTTGTGGTCATTGGATCGGATCTCATCGAGGGGTGCAGGCCGGCAATACTTCTCGAGGGACCGGTATCCCCGGTAGGCATCGACCATCTTCCCGATGTCTTCCCTCCGCAGCTGGTTCTGATTCTTTCCCTTCAGGAAGTCGTTGGCCCCGTAGAGGAAGAAGACCTTGCCCTTGTGCTCCTGGGCCTTGTCCTTGTTCAAAATGAAGAGGCAGGCAGGGATGCTCGCACCAAAGAAGAGGTTGGGCGGCAGCCCGATGACGGCCTCCAACAGATCCTCTTCCAAGATCCCTTTTCGGATCTTCCCCTCTGCTCCTCCCCGGAAGAGGATGCCATGAGGAAGCACCACACCCGCCCGGCCTCGATGGTTCAAGGTGGCGATCATGTGCTGCACGAAGGCGTAGTCCCCGTAGCCCTTGGGGGGGATGCCGAATCGAAAACGGCGATAGGGGTCGTGCTGGGCCTCTTCATACCCCCAGTTCTTGAGGGAGAAGGGAGGATTGGCAATGACGATGTCGAACTCCATGAGCTTCCCATCCTCCCTGAGCAGCCTGGGTCCCCTCAGGGTGTCTCCCTTCTCCAGTCTGGCGCTGGACAATCCGTGGAGCAGCATGTTCATCTTGCAGATGGCCCAGGTGCCGATGTTCCTTTCCTGGCCGAAGAGGGAGATGTTCTTGGGGTTTTGTCCCTTCCCCATCAGATGATAGGCGGACTGAACCAGCATCCCGCCCGACCCACAGGTGGGATCACAGATGCGCATCCTCTCCTGGGGGTCTAAGATCTCTACCAGGAGGGTCACCACCTCTTTAGGAGTATAGAATTCCCCCCCTTTCTTCCCGGCGTCATCAGCGAACTGACCGATTAGGTATTCGTAGGCACGGCCCAGGATATCCGGATCGGTTAGGTCCTCGTTCCGCAGGCGGATGGCCGAGAAGTGAGCGATCAACTTGGAAAGGGTCACATCCGGCAATCGGTCCTTGTCATTGAAATCCGTGGCGGTAAGCACCCCTTCCAGGGTGGAGGTATTCCATTCTTCCAGGGCTTCGTTCGCCTTGTTGAGAAGCTCCCCCAGGTTCTGGGTATGAGCCTTGATGAAGTTCCATCGGGCCGATTCCGGGACGAAGAACTCATGCTCATCCGGGTCCTTCCAGGCCACCTCCTGATTGCCTGTCTCCCTTTCGATCCGCTCCGCCTCTTCTTCGAAGACATCGGAGAGTCGCTTCAGGAAGAGCAGGCCAAAGATGTAATTCTTGTAGTCCGCAGCATCGATGCTGCCCCTGAGGATGTTGGCCGACTCCCAGAGATGGGCCTTCAACCTCTCTAAACTGATCTTCTCCATAGGATTTCCCTCTTAATCCAAGAATGAGAAAAATAGATCGCAATTCTTCTTACCAGACTAATTATGTGATGTCAAGAATAAATCATAATTATAGTTTATCCTCATTAATAATGAGGTTAAACTAACTTATAACTTATGCTATTTCAGTGAAACGTACCCACTCGAACCAATGATTAGATGGTCCAACGGCGTCAAATCTACGGAGAGGCAGGCTTTGACTAACTTCTGGTTCAAGGAGAGGTCGTGTTGGCTTGGTTTCAAGTCACCGGAGGGATGATTGTGAACAAAAATGAGGCCTGAGGCATTCAGTTCCAAGGCTCTCTTGATGATCTCTCTCGGGTAGACGGCTGATTGATCCACGGTGCCCCTGGAGAGATCTTCAATCGCCAGGATCATATTGGCGCTATTGAGAAATATGACCTTGAAGACCTCCTCTTTCAAGTTCGCCATGGACAGAGAGAGGTATTCGATGACGTCTTCCGGCCCATTGATCACGGCCCCCCGCAAGATTCGCTCCTTGAACTGTCTTTTGGCAATCTCAGTGGCCGCAAGGAGCTGGGAGATCTTTGCTGGCCCTAAGCCTCGAACCCTCTTTAGGTCTTCTCTATTCGCACTGAGTACTCCTCCCAGGCTGCCGAAGTGCGCGAGCAGTTCGCGACCCAATGTGACCGCATCCTTGCCCCGCACCCCGCTACGCAGAAGGATGGCCAACAGGCCCGCATCAGAAACGAATTCAGGCCCCTTCTCGAATATTAGCTCCCGGGGCCGCTCCGATTTGGGCCAGCCTTTTATTCCTTTATTTTCTTTATCCTTGCCCGTTCGGTTCACTTTCCCAGGATCTCCTCCCGGAAGTTGAGGAGGGAGACCAGGGCGGAGGAGCCATGGTAATCGATGATGCTGAGGCCCCCGAAATCCTGTCCCAGCCGCCAAAAATGGGTCAGAGGAATCCCCAGGGCGCGGCAGAGGATGAGGCGGCTGGGGCCTGCATGGCCCACGATGGCCAGGACCGTATCTTCCGAATTCTCCGCGATCAGCCTGCGGTGGGCGGGCAGCACCCGGGCCTTCAGGTCATTTAGGCTCTCCCCTTTCGGAAAGCGGAAGTCGAGCGATCCCTTTGCCCACTCCTCAGACTGCTTGGGGTACAACTCGTTGATCTCCTCATAGCTCATGCCCTCCCAGCGTCCCATGTCGATCTCCCGCAGCTCCGGCCAGACGATGGAGGAGAGGCCCCACTTGCGGCCCAGCACCTGGGCGCTCTCTCGGGATCGGGCCAGATCGCTGCAATAGATGCGGGAGGGAGGCACCCCTCCAAGCCTCTTCGCCAAGAAGGCCATCTGTCCCCTCCCCTGCTCAGAGAGTGCCAGGTCGGTCTGCCCATAATACCTGCCATCGTAGGCCGAGAGATTCTCCCCGTGCCGAATGAGATAAAGCTTGAGGGCCATCTATCCCCTCCCCTTTCCGATCAAGCGATCCGCCCAACGTCCCTATTGGGCCCCTAAGGGATGCATCCGAAGATCCAGACCAGGGCCGTCATCAACTCATTGGTGGCGCCCAGGGTATCCCCGGTAATCCCCCCCAGTCGGCGGCGGAAGTAGCTCCCTACGAGCAGGGTGGCGCCTCCAATCAGGCAGAGCAGGACAATCCCCTTCCCCCGCAACAGCACCAGACAGGCGATCAGGGCGATCCCCCCGGCCAGGGCCAGCTCTTGCAGGCTGACTTCCTCCACGAAGGACCTTCCCAGGCCCTCCTCCCGGCGGGCATAGGTCTGGGTCAGGGCCAGGAGCACCATGGAGAAGCGGGAGAGGAGTGGCGCCAGAAGGAGATAGCTGCCCCGACGATCCCCCAGATGATGCAGGGCGGCGAAATCCGCGAGGACCAGAAAGATGAGGCCCAGGGCACCAAAGGTCCCCAGCCGACTATCTTTCATGATCGCCAGTCGCTCCTCCCGCTTCCGGCTCCCGCCCAGGCCGTCCATGGTATCGGCGAAGCCATCCAGATGCAGGCCCCCGGTGAGGATCGTCAGGGTCGCCAGGAGGAGGATATTGATTAGGTCCGGGGGCAGGTATCTAAAGAGCAGCCGGTCGAGCAGATAGAGCAACAGTCCGAGGAGCGCCCCCACCAGCGGAAAATGACCCATTGACCTGCCCAGATCGCCCGCCTGAGGAGAGAGGGTCTTGGGATAGGGGAAGATGGTCAGGAACTGGAGCGCAACGAGAAAGGTTCTAAGGACTGATTTCACGACGCCTCCTGGGAGACGCCCGCCTCTTCGAAGGTGGCCATCTCGGTGAGGATCCGCACCCCGGCCTCCACCAGGGCCATGGCCAGGGCCGCGCCTGTCCCCTCCCCCAGGCGCAGATCCAGATCGAGGAGGGGCCGTTGGTTCATCAATCTCAGCAATTCTCGGTGGCCGGGCTCCTGGGAGAGGTGCGAGGCAAAGAGGTATTCGCCCACCAAGGGCTGAAGGCGGGTGGCGACGAGCCCTCCGGCCCCGGAGATGAAACCATCGAGAATCACCGGGACTCGATGGAAGGCCCCGCCCAGGGCGGCCCCGGCGATGCCCGCGATCTCCAAACCTCCCACCTTGGAGAGGACATCGAGGGGGTCGTTCGGATCCGGAGAATTGACTCGCAAGGCCTGTTCGATCACCTTGACCTTTCGCTCCCAGATTCCATCCGGAATTCCGGTGCCCCTGCCGGTCACCTCGGCCACCGGAAGGCCGGAGAAGGCCGCCAGGATGGCGCTGCTCGCCGTGGTATTGCCGATCCCCATGTCGCCCGTCGCCAAAAGGTCCGCCCCCTGTGCGATGGCGGCCTCTGCCGCCTCGATCCCGGCCTCCAGGGCAGAGACGGCCAAATCGCGAGACATGGCGGGCCCCTTCGCCATGTTGCTCGTGCCATGGGCCAGCTTGGCCTGCTTCAGGCCGGGCAGTTCCGGGAATTCAAAGGCCACACCCAGGTCGAACACTTCCACCTCCGCCCCGGCCTGGCGGGCAAGGACATTGATCGCCGCCCCACCCTTCAGGAAATTGAAGACCATCTGGGCGGTCACCTCCTGGGGATAGAGGGTGACACCCTCCTCCACCACCCCATGATCCGCGGCGAAGAGCAATATCTGCTTCTTCTCGATCTTCGGCCTCAGATTCCCGGTGATGGCCACGACGCGGCGGGCCAGCTCCTCCAGCCGGCCCAGGGATCCCTTGGGCTTGGTGAGATGGTCCAGCCGCTCCTGGGCCTGCAAGGCCAGGGCCTGGTCAATCGGCTGAATCCCCTGCAACACCTCTTCTAACTTCCTCATGATGACTCCTCTTATGAATTAATGAACTAAGACGAACCGATGATCAGGGATAGAGCAAGCCCGACCAGCAGAAAGAGAAAGGAGGCCAGCTTCACGATCCGATTCGCCCGCAGGATATCCTCTCGCTCCAGGGGCCTTGCCGGATCGCCCAGCAAGGGCTTCTGGCTCAGCCTTCCCCGATAGTGGCTCTCCCCTCCCAATTGCACCTCTAAGGCCCCTGCCATAGCGGCCTCCGGTATCCCGCTGTTCGGGCTGGGGTGCAGGTGGCCGTCCCGCCAGCGGATCTTCCAGGAGGCTTTACCCTTCATTCCACAGAGGGCGGCGGAAAGGGGGATGAACAGGCCGGCCAGGCGGGCCGGGATCCAATTGGCCAGATCATCCAATCGGGCCGAGGCCCACCCGAAATCAAGATAGCGCTCGTTCTTATAGCCCACCATGGAGTCCAGGGTATTGACCGCCTTGTAGGCCAGGGCCAGCGGCGCCCCTCCCAGGAGGGCGAAGAGGAGGGGGGAGAGGATGCCGTCCACGCTATTCTCCGCCACCGTCTCCACCGCCCCCCGGACCACCTCCCCCTCCGGGAGGTCCTGAGTGTCCCTTCCCACGATCTGGGCGAGCTCGGCCCGGGCCCGGCCTAAGTCGTTGACAGCCAGGGCCTCATAGACATCCCGCGCCTCTTTGATCAGGCCACGCAAGGAGATACAGGTAAAGATCAGGTAGGTGCCGAGAAGGGGCTTTAGAAGCGGGTGGAGCCGGCCAGCCCCTTCCAAGATTCCCCAGCTCAGCAGAAAGACCCCCGTGGGAAGGGTCACGGCCAGCAGTCCGCCCGCCAGCCTCTGGTTGGAGATCCTGCGGCGGAGCCAGACCTCCCCCCTGGAGATTGCCTTCCCCATGCCCACCACCGGGTGAGGCAGCAGAAGGGGATCCCCGAACAGGAGATCGAGCAGGAAGGCAACTGCGATCTCTGCCTCCCGAGCTATCACGGCTCAATCCTGCCCCAGGGCCTGGCGCAGGGCCTGAATCAGCCGCTCATTCTCCGGATGGGCCCGGACGGCCACGCGAAAGAACCTGGGTCCCAGGAACCGAAAGCCCTCCCGGTTGCGGATCAGTATCCCCTTCCTGCCCAAGAGCTCCTGCAGCTCCTTCACCTCTGGCCCTCTCTCCACCTTCAGCAAAAGAAAATTGGCGGCCGAGGGAAAGAGCTTGAGTCCCGGAAGCTTGCCCAGGGCTTGGAATAGGGAGTCACTCTCCTTGGCGATGACCTCCCGGCTCCTCTGCTGGTAGGTCTCATCCAGTACGCAGGAGATGCCCGCCCGCTGAGCCAAAAGGTTCACCGACCAGGGGTCCTTGGCTGCCTGCAGACGGGCCAGGAGCCGGGGAGGTCCGATCGCGTAGCCCAGCCGCAGCCCTGGGACAGCAAAGAACTTGGTCAAAGAGCGAAGCACCAGGAGGTTGGACAGGCCCGGGGCGGCGGAGGCCAGGGATTGGCCTCTTCCCCGAAAGTCGGAAAATGCCTCATCCAGGATCAGGAGGATCCGCCTCTTCTGAAGCGATTGTGCCAGATCCTTCAGTTCCTCCTGGGGGACCTGAACCCCCGTGGGGTTGTTGGGGTTGCAGAGAAAGACCGCCTGCACCCCCTTTGCGCGGTGAAGGATCTGGGCGGTCGAGGGCCGAAATCCTTTCTCCTCTTTCAAGATCAAGAACCGAGGGCGCCCCCCGGCCGCTCGAAGGCCCACCTCATATTCAGAGAAGGTGGGGCTGGGGATGAGGGCCGATTCGATGGGCAAGGCCCGAGGGATCAGAAAGATCAGCTCGGCAACTCCGTTAGCTGGAAGGACTTCTTCCGGGGCCACCCCTTCGTAGCTGGCCAGGGCCTGCCGGAGGTGCCAGCACTCTGAATCCGGGTAATGACGTACCTGCGACAGGCACCTTTTGATCTCCGCCAGGGCGCCGGGAGGAGGCCCGAGCGGATTGATATTGGCGGAGAAGTCAAGTATCTCCTGCTCTGGCACCCCATACCGTTCCGCTGCTTCCCGCAGATTCCCACCATGAGTCCTCAAAGAATCCCTCCGTCTTCTTCACTCATTTACAATAGGCTCCCCAGAAAAAACAGGACGGCCACCGAGGCCTTCACCAAGGGACAGATCCTGATGGCCAGGATGGCGGTCCTGGCGCCGGTCAAGGCCGTCAATCCTGCCATCAGGAGGAGCATAAGAGCACACAATCGATATACAAGAATGGAGATCGGATTCTGGCGTCCTGCCCAAATGCTGACGCATAACACCAGGGCGCCGATGAAGCAAAGGGTCAGGCCCTCCGCAATCCACTCCATGGTGATGATCCGCCCGTTATCCTCTGAGATCGGCCCAAAGCCCTTCACCACCGGTCTGGTCGGGACGATATGGGCTATGCCCCAAAGGATGACGACAATCGAGCCAGCGTAGAGCAGAAGGTCTTTAACCATTTCATCTATGGGCTATTTGCCTATCCACCTCTGCCGGACCTTGATCCACTCCTGGGGCGAGACCAGGCCGATGCCCTTGTTCAGGATGATCAACTGGAGATAGAGGCCTTCTTTCCGCCGATCGCCGCGGCTGCGCCAGGCGCTCATCGCTGAAAGCGGACCCCCCATTTGCTCAAGAATCCATCCTGGTCGAAGAGCAATATCAAGTCGTCATAAGCTTCATTTTTGCGAACTCTCGGCAGGATATCGGCGCGCCCACCCCTCCCGTAGGAGATGAAGTACTCCCATACCTCCGACCCGTCAGTTTGCCCTTTCTTGGTGGGAAGACCGAGATTCAAGACAAAGTCCTCCTTGTTCGCCTGCCCCACCAGATGGTCGAGAGACCATTTTTCAACGCGCTCCGTACGGGGCTTTACATGGAAGAAAAGGAATTCGGATCGGATCACCGGGTAACGAAATTCCTTTTGCCCGAAGCTGATGGCCTCGCTCCCTATAACCTCCCCCACAGTTGTGAGATAGCGGGCTTCTCGGTAAGAAGCCTCGTCCAAGGGCCCCGCATGACGGAGCAGGAAACGATCCCTCAACCCGTCTACCTGAATAGGTCCGTACCACTTCTCAATTGGAATACCGCTGCGCTCCAACTCCTTCGCCGCCACCTCGAACTGAATTCCGTCTCCAGGCTTGTTCACCTTAATAACTTTCCCTCCCCACAGGACCTTTCGGCCCAAATAGGCATCTGGGTTTTTGAGCAAGTCCTCCAAGGTGATGGATTCATCAACCCTTTTTCGCACCTCGGAGGGGACCACTGAGGCACATGCCTGGCACAGGACTAACAAGGCGACGAGGCCAACAGGGATTACTCTCTTCAAATCTATCCTTCGCATAGACCCTCCTCTTAGTGCGGTGCCACGAGGGTGGAGCACCGAGCGACTCGAACTGCCCCGTCTTACATGGATCAGGCTTCAAAGGTTTCGATGCCTAATCACTAAGTTGTGTCAAGAACCTTTGGAAATCGAAGAAACCCTTGTAGGAATTATTCCTAACAAGTCCACTTGCTTTTTCGGACATGTAATATGAGAAAACACAATGCGAATCCCCCTTGCCTGATCTCTCCCAATTCGTGGATTAGGTTGTCAATGCTTCTTTCGTCGTCAAGGTAGGAGAGTGGAAGGGCCGGGGTGCCCTTTTGCACCTCACTAAGTGCATCCTCATAAGTAAGATACGTCTCTATTTCCGTATCAGAATTACTCATCTTGCACTCTGCCTTCCTTGATCCGATCCAGCAGGATCTCTGCGATTCGGGGGTCGGGGAGCAGGGGGCGGGCAAAGAGGATCTCTACGCCGGGATGCCGCTGCCTCGCCTGCTCGATCTCCTCCGGGATGTCTTTTCGGACATGCACCCCGGCTACCAGAAAGAAGGGAACCACCACGATCCGCTTCATCCCCTCAGCCACGGCCTGGTCGATGGCCTCTGACAAGTTCGGGTGATTGAATTGGAGGAAGGCCAGGATCACCTCTCCCCCTCCCAGGCCCTCCTTCACCTGGGCGGCGATCTCTTCCAGCTCTTCCTCTGCCTCTGTGTTCTTGCTCCCGTGGGCCAACAGGATCACACCCTCCCCCCTCTCCATCGCTCAGCCTTTCAGTTTCATGGGTAATCCGGCCACACAGAAATAGACGGCATCCGCGGCCTGGACCAGGGTCTGATGAGCCCTGCCGGTCCAATCCCGAAAGGCCCGGGCCAGGGTATTCTCCGGCACAATCCCCATCCCCACCTCATTGCTCACCAAGAAGAGCTGCAGGCCATCCCGCCTTCCTGCCTCGCAGATGAGCTCCAATTCCTCCTTCAGGGACTCCTCGTCCAGATCTACCCCGGCCGCCATCAGGCGATTGGAGATCCAGAGGGTGAGGCAATCCACCAAGATGACCTCGAATTGGGGGCCGATGCGCCCCAGGAGCCCTCCGAGATCCAATGACTCCTCGAAGAGCTCCCAGCCCACTCCCCGCTTCTTCTGGTGGCGTTCGATGCGCTCGGCCATCTCGGCATCGCCGGCCTGGGCCGTGGCCACAAAGGCCTTGCGGCCCGCGACCTCCTGGGCTAACCGCAGGGCCAGATCGCTCTTGCCGCTCCGCGCCCCCCCGAGGATCAAGGTGATCATGAAATCCCCCTAAACGAAAAACCCTCTGCCCGCTTCAGGCTGAGGGTTGATCTTTCTGGCCATGCCGTTACCTCTCCCCCCTCGTCGAAGGAGACTCAGCGGAATATCCCCAGGCAGGTCTTCTGGCTTTCGGATCGCTACAGCCCAGCGCCTTCCCCGATGCTTTACGAGTGGCATGTTGCCGGCCATTCCCCGATTACAG
>Ga0315289_10003969_pt1 | contig 22228 bp, 15 predicted proteins | sample YL17G11_40_MG_FD_203452 | JGI IMG/M metagenome (GOLD analysis project Ga0315289, IMG submission 203452) | Sediment microbial communities from Yellowstone Lake, YNP, Wyoming, USA - YL17G11_40 | ecosystem: Environmental > Aquatic > Freshwater > Lake > Sediment | place: USA: Wyoming | collected... | reverse complement strand
AACCGGTCTTGCGTATTGCTTCCGCGGTATTTATCCAGCAAATCTATGGCATCCAACAGCCTTCGGTAACTCCCCTTGACTCCCCGGATATAATCGTGCGTTTCCTCTTTAAAGCCATCAAGAGAAAGAAACAGGCCGTTTAAGCGGGATTTAACGATTTCTTTAGCTTTTTTTTCATCGATATAAAAACCATTTGTGGTGATGGAGCTGCGAAAGCCCGCAGCCCTGATATACGATACGATCTCCATCAGGTCCTTGCGTAAAAAAGCTTCGCCGCCTATCAGGTGAATGAAGATCGGTTCGGCGGTGACATTGCGAAAATCATCGACGAAGCCCTTTATCTCATCGATACTTAGCTCTTTCCTGTCTATCGGCCGTTCTTTATTCTTCCACATATTGCACATCTTGCAGCGGAAGTTGCAAGTCTTTGAAACGACCAAAAGGCAAAAAACCGGTAAATTTTTATCGCTCATTTTGCTCCTTTGAGTACGGATTCATCTTCATAAAAACAATTGATCATAATATGGCAATTTTTTTTACAGGCATAAACATCCCGGCGGATTTTTTCTGTCCCCGGGGAATTCCATATTTCCGGGAGGGTACCGCTCTTAATATTCCCGATCGGATCCATCAGACAGCAGAAAAATACTTTTCCATAAGGATCAACGTGAAATTCATAATCACCGAGGTTACATTTAATCTTTTTCAGGAAAGTATTCGGGTCCTGAAAATATCCCTTAAAATGCAGGAAGTGATTCGGCTGATTGCCGACCTTGTATCCGGAATTTTTTAGCTCCCTAAGCCTTTCCATGATGAAGGCGGTCTTTTTTATATCCTGCGGCCACAGCAGCTTATTTTTTTCCTTAGCGAACCACCCGGGATCGGCGTCTTCTGAGAACGGCTGGGTAACCGCCTGAAAGCTGATCATCTCTAGCCGTTTATCATGCTGCACCCATTCCGCAAGCTCCAATAATTCATCTAAATTTTTCTCCATTATCGTAGTGAGGATTGCGATCTTCGTCTTGCCGCGCAAACTGTCCAAAAAACCTATAGCCTGCATTACCTTCTCGTAACTCCCCTCTACTCCCCGCAGGAAATCATGCGTCTTAGCGCTTGCCCCATCTAACGAGAAAGTTACGCTACCCAATCCGGATGCTATTAGTTTTTGCGCTACTTTCGAGTTGATCAAAAAACCATTGGTCACGAGATTGGTATTATAACCCTCGTCAGAAATAAACTTTATCAGCTCAAAGATCCCTTCAGTAAGCAAGGGTTCCCCACCCGAAAGATGGAATTCAAATCCCGGAGCGACTAGATCTTTAAGCGATTTGATAAACCTCTTTTTTTCTTCCATAGTGGTTTCCGGCTGGGAGCCGGAATCCACATTCCAGATATGGCACATCTTACACCTGAACATGCAGCGGTAATTGACCACCCAACAACAATAGCGGGGTTTTTGTTTAAAATCCTTCATATTCATAGTAATCAAATTAGAATTTTCTAAGGTTCTTGAGTTAAAATTCCTAGAACCTTCTGTGATCTATGCCTCTTCTCTGGCAGAGGGACCTCTATTCCCAGTACTTAACACCGCGGTAAACTGCGTAAAAGATCCCTTTTTCACGGCTATGTGCACAGAATTTCTGCCAATTCCCAGGGACTGTCTTTGCTTCCTTATATAAGGTTGGATCATCTTCGACATAACAGCAATTAAGAAGGAGATGGCAGTTAGTTTTGCATCCTTCGACTTTTTTCCGGATTAAATCCGCATCCTGCGAATGCCATAATTTCCTGATATCATCTTTTCTGATATTACCGATGAAATCCTTAAAAAGGCACAGCTGGATGAATCCATAAGCATTAACGCTGATTGCCCTGCCGCCAACGATACACCTGGCCTTATTCACCAGCTTCTGAGGATTATTGAAATACGCCTTGTATGCCCTCAGATGCTCGACCCTATTGGTTATCTTTGAGCCGTTTTTCTTAAGCTGAATAAATTCATCCAGGAGGCTGATTACCTTTGTTTTATCTTTCGGCCAGAGATATTTATATTCCTCCTGCCACTGGTCAGTCAATGGCCCGCTGTAATTTGGCTGGACAATAACCATAAAATATATCCAATCCACCCTTTTATCACTGTCTGCCCACTGCACCAAAGTTAGGAGGTCGTCGATATTTTCATTCATGATAATGGAGCATATTCCTTTTCTGGTGCCTTTGGCGTACTTGGTCAAATTGTCCAGGGCACCCATGACCCGGTCATAGACTCCGCTTACCCCGCGGATCTTATCGTGTTTTTCCGGATAGGGGCTGTCCAAAGACAGGCTCACCGCATCAAGCCCTGAATCTTGGATCCTCTTTGCCATCTCCTCGTTAATAAGGTAGCCGTTAGAGGCCATCGTCGTCTTAAATCCTTTTTCTTTCGCATACCTGACCAGTTCCAGGACTCCGGGCATGGAAAGCGCCTCTCCTCCTCCGAAATCCATCTCAAAGCCTTCATCCACCAATTCACGGAAATCTCCGATGAATTTCTTCCATTCGGAAATACTCGGAGCTTCTCCGGGCTTTGGTTGAGGCTCATACCATTTATTGCACATTTTACAGCGCAACATACAATAGTCAGTGGCGGCAATACAACAAAACATGGGTTTCAACATATCAATTTCTCTCTCCTGTTACAGATGACTAATTCTTACTTATCTCTGATTTGCCTCTCTGTAGAATACGATTATCCACCAATGCCGAATAGATCGACTCTGCAATCAACCGGTTTCCCTCGGGGTTAGGATGGCAATAATCAAAGAAATATTTCGCCCCTTCTGCTTTCTGCTTGAAGAAACTTGCCAGATCAAGTACTGCGGCATCCTCTTTCCTCAGATCATAGAAGGCTTTCAGATAATCTGCCAAACCTTCATCCTCTAGGGAGACGATACGCGAATTCAGCTTGGAAACCGGAGTTATAAATATGACCCTAGCCCCGCGAGATTGGGCCAACATTTGCATTTCTTTTAAATTGTTATAAAATTCTTCGGGAGAAACTCTTCTTTTATCCTTACTAAACAGGCTGGAAATATAGAATAGCGCCTGCCTGTAAAATTGATAAAATCTGCTTCTGTTAAAGAAAGACTCTAGTTGCTGTAGCTTATTATTGAGCATGCGCTGCTGGGCATCCCGGTACATTATGGCGCTGCGCAGGTCATTTTGCCCAAACCAAACAATTAACAGATCGGGGTTAAGTCTTAAGAGCTCAATTTTCAAATATTGGACCCCCTGAAATGAACTATATCCTCCGCAGCCGGCATTAATCACCTCGAAGTTCACGGAGGGTGAATGGTTTTTTAATATTTTCTCAAGATAATATGGATACGTCTGATCATAAGCGATGACCATCGGCTGCATCATGTAACCCTGAGTCGTAGAATCACCCAGGCAGATGACACGAAATGTGTTTTCGCTTTTTACTAACGGGTATTCCTTCCCTCGGAATATATTTCCCTCCTGGCATCGCCAGAATAAACAGGGATCCTGGCGCTCAATAGGGACCTTATACTTATCCGCTGCCCACTGAAAACATCCGAACCTGAAATAGCCTCCGAATTTATTCACGCCGAACTTAACAAATCTTAGCCCGATTTCTGCGAAAGCAAAAAACAGGAATACAATGAATAAACACAGAAAAATGTCTTTAAATGATGATTTACGCAATTTTTTCCACGCTAAAAGGATAATCCCCTTCAAAATAACAGTTCAATAAGAAATGGCAATTATCCTTGCAGTTACGGATATTGTCCCTGGCCTTGTCGGCTTCTTCTGAATACCAGGAAGCAGCCAGATCGTCTTCCTTTATGTTCCCCAGAAGCTGCCATCGGTAACAGAGGAAGATATCCCCTATAGAGCTGACATGGACGCCCTTATCCATATTGCACGCGCTCTTCTTCACGAATTTATCGGGAAACTGGTAATATGATCTGAATGCCTCAAGCTGGGGAACGGAGTTGCCGACAAGATACCCGTTTTTCCTCATCCGGATCAACTCATCAATAATCGTAACTGTTTTATTAATGTCTTTCGGCCAGTAATAATCGTATTCTCCCTTATACCAATCCCGGTCAAGCGGAGTGTTATTCGGCTGCATTGCCGCCATGAATAAAATGGACTTTAGCCTGCCATCCGTATTGACCCAGCGCGCCAGATCCAGGATATCATCCTGATTCTTGTCCATCATGATCGTACAGATGCCTATATGCAGCTTAGGGCAGTACTTGTGCAGGTATTCAATTGCCCTCATCACCCGCTCATGCACGCCTGATGTCCCCCTGAAAAAATCATGCGTTTCAGCTTTAGGGCTATCGAGAGAAAGTATAAGGCTATGCAATCCGGAATCCGCGATTCTCTTTGCCATATCCTTATCCACCAGATAACCGTTACTGGCGACTGCCATCTTGAAACCCAGGTCCGCGCAATGCCTGACCAGTTGCCAGAGTTCCTGCATCAGAAGCGCCTCTCCTCCGCCGATATCGATTTCGAAACCCTTATCCACTATACCCCTTAAAGACTTAGCAGCGCGCTTCCAATCTCCAAGGCTAGCGCGCGTCTTTCCTTTAAGCCCGGGATCCTCTTTCCATTTCTGGCACATCTTACACCTGAGCATGCAGTCATCGATAACGCCGAAACAGCAAAAACCCGGTTTTATTCTTTGTTCAGTCTGATTGATCAATGCGGCTTCTTGCATACAAGCCTCCGTTTAAAGAATTAAAATAATCAAAAATTGAATCAGCGACAAGCGCATGTCCTTTGTTATTAAAATGGAAGTAGTCGGATTCGCGCTGAAGATACCTGAAATCATCCCATTTACCGATTTCTTCAAAATATGGTTTCAAATCCAGATATGCTATATCGAACTCTTTACACATATCTAAAATTGCCGCATAAGCATCTCTTTCATAGGGAGTATATTTTCCTTCGTCTTTTAAGATGGGGAAAACCAGCACTAATAACGGAATCTTACGCTCACAGCTCACTGCTTTGAAATACTTCATGGAGTCATAAACAATCTGATAATATCTTAGCGATAGATCCCTATATCGGGCCGTTTCTTTTTTAAGCTTCTTCTCATCTATACGCGCTAAAAAGCGCGCCCTGGAATCCATTATCCTGTTTATAACCAGCCTGTATAAATGTGAATGGGTAAACAGGAACGGGCTGATGCCTATCCATACTTCATCATGGGCCTGGCATAGCACAGTCATGCCTTTGACCTTGAGCGCGATATAGCTGGGCGCAAAATCATTTAGACAAAAACCGATGATGATCATATCCGGATCAAGCTTAATTCCTTTTTCTTTAAAATATTCTTTTTCCTGAAATGTATTATAGGTAGGCACGGCTAAATTCCAAACCTCATATTTTTTCCCCTTGCTATTCTTGTTTAGCAAATCCTCGAACATAAGCGGATAAGGAGGGTTTCCGTGTACGGTTACCGAATCCCCAAGTACCAGGATGCGGAAAGTATCGGGCCTTTTCTCCAAGTTGTGCTTGCGGTCAAATAATCCCACCGGACAATCAATCCCCATCTTTCTAGAAAAAGTGATTGCGTTCTTGCCGGAAAACCAGTCATTATCTCCTTTCTGCCACTTTTCGCTCGAAGTGGCAAAAAAAGAAAAAAAAGGCTGCGGGCAGAAAATACGCACAATCAACTCTGAGGCTGCAAGAGTTAAAACAGTAGAGAAAATAACCAGTAAAAATACCGCAAAGAATTTCTTCATTTATTCTGCCTGAACTGCCTGTAGTCTATTCCCATTCGAAAACAGCGCAATTTCCATTTAAGGTACTTAGCGCCCCGGTAGATGGCGTAGAAAAAACCTTTTTCCCGGCAATACATCGCGAATTTCTGCCAATTGTTCATCGCCCCCTCCTTATTTAAAACTTTTCATCACGCCTGCCAGGCCTTTCAAAGCCTGTATCTCGAATTCATTCAACCCGGTTATTTTACCGTGAATATAGCGGTTGTGCCCGATATTATCGCAGCTTTTATAGCAGCCCATCCGTGAATCAGGATCATTGCCAATCAGCGAGAAAAAAGGGTCGTCTTTATTAAAACGCAAAGTCTTCTCACGAAAAAGGCGCTGCTTTTGGCTGTTCCATATCGCCCTGAAACTATCATTTAAAATATTACCTACCGGGAAACGGTGGGATTTAAGGCAGGAATTGACATTGCCGTCGGCAAGAATCCTCACGAATGCCCATCCCGCGTAACAGGGCATAGTGTCTATAATATCAGAGTCGTATTCTGCTTTCTGCGCGTCGTTGTTAGAAATGCGGCGCAGGAAATCGTCAAAACCCAATAATCTTATCTTGCTGCCGAATCCGCCTGACTCAAACCTCTCCCTAACTTGCGCACCTTCTGCCAGCAAGGCTCTTGTCTGCGCTTCGCTGAGCAATAATTTATCGGTCTTTCCGGGAATCGTGTCTATCACCGTGAATTCCACGCTCTCGCAACCGGTAGCGGCGACAAATTCCACCATCTTCTCCAACTCTTGATAATTCATGTTAAAAATCACGTGATACATTTTTACCCTTGGCAAAGTATCTTTTATTGAATTCAAAAAGGTAAGCTGTTCTTTGATGCTATTGAAGGTATCCTCGCCCTTATTGGGGTGCGTTTTGGCATAGACCTCCGGGCTTCCCGCCCAGATGCTTACTGTAAGGGAATCAACCCCTAAATCCACCAGCTCCATCACCCGCTTTTCATCAATAAGGGTAAAGTTGGTATTGATGAAGCATTCCATTTTCTTCTTCTTTGCAAAGGCTATTATATCCATAATCCGCGGATGCATGAATGGTTCACCACCGCCGGCAAAATATAAATGGCGCGTTCCCATGCCGTGCAATTCTTTTATTAATCGTATCACGCGCTGGTAAGTAAGCTCTTGCGACTTTATGCCTGCGCTGATCTTCTTTTCTTCTAGAAGTGGAGAATTACACCAGCAACCAATACAGTCATTGTTACAGTTGTTGGTCAGGTCTATCTGTGCAAAATCCGGCCCCTTATAAGCGCGCATTCCGTCTAGGACACCTAAAGCATCCAGGTAATGGCTGAAGACCTTGCGTGCTGCTACAGGATTAACCGCGGCTTTAAGCGTACCGCACAGGCCGTTTTCTCTTACGTTGTCCTTGAATAACCTCCACACTGAGATATCTTTCATTTCTTATTGCTGAATTTACGCTTCTTGAAATCCTCTTCCACTATTTTTATCACGCCTGAGAAAAGCGGGGTTGCACCAACCAGGTCAAAGCCGCCGTTCTTTGATTTAGCTTCGATAACCCTTGCGCCAAGGGGCCTTCCTGCGTTTTTAACACAAAGGCGGAGGTTTTCATTATTTTTTGCCATATCCAGCAACACGGTAGGCAATTGTCCTTTTAATTTCTTCCGGCCGCGTAACCCGACAAACTGCGTATTTGGATTCCTCAACTCCACTTCGCTTACATCGTTAATCAGCGGGAAATATCCCTCCCCCCAAGAATCCACCCATTTACTATACCGCTCTGATAAAACTAATCCAACTTTGAACTTTGAAATCTCAATCTTCTCCTGCGCATTTAAAACTATATCCACCTTTATCTGTTTTTCATCAAGCACTTCTATAGACCAGCTCTCTTCAACCGGAAGGATCCCGTATTTAGTGGTTAGAAGTATTTTATTTTCTCCGGCCTTTGAAACATTCCAGAGCCCAAGCGAAGATTCATGGGCTTTACCGTTCTTCAAGCTTACCAGGCTCAGCATTCCCGTATCGCGTGTCAGGCGCATTCCATCCCAGAATAAATGTAGCCCGTTTTCGCAAAAGTTCAAAGTCAACCGCCCTACCTTAAAATCATTTTTTTCTATACGTTTCTCAATATCCCTTGAACAGCGACTGAACGCTCCCGTGACAAACAGGGCAAAGTTTCTGGCCAGATATCGCAAAACCTTAAATGCCGTAACCAGAATACCGCGGCTTCTTAAGGAATTCAAAAACAATTGGAAATGGTAATTTCCCCTGACTGCTCCGGATAACGCTTTTTTTTGGATACAGTGCGCCCTCCAACGCTCATAGGCGAATTTGACCGCATACTCAAGGTCTTTCTTGTCAAGAATATCCGTATAAATCACGCTTCTATTATTTCCGTCGTAATCTGACCATTTTCTGGACAGGATATAACCCTTTTCCTCCATGTCTTTGAAAAATGATGTTCCCGGGAAAGGCGTCGTGATGGAAAACTGCACTGACGCGGGATCTAGATTCAAGGCTAAATCTATGGTTCTGGCGATAGTCTCTGTGCTTTCTCCCGGGAGTCCGAAGGTAAAAGTAAGATGCGTTTTTATACCGAGCATCTTGGTGAACTTGACGCTCTCAATCGTCTTCTTTATATCCATATTCTTATTGATATTATCGAGCAGCTCCTGCGAGGCAGATTCAATCCCGTATTTAACCGCATATAGTCCGGCATTTCTCATATTTTCAAGTATTTCCTCATCCATGAGATCAGCCCGAGCCATGATTCCCCACGGGATATCAAGGCCCCGTTTTTTGATTTCGCTGGAAAAATTCAACATCCGCTGTTTGCCGCAGTTAAAGGTGTCATCGTCAAAATATACGGATTTAAAATTCATTCTCCTGACCAGATACTCCATCTCATCGACCACATCAGAAACGCTTCTGGCCCGATACTGATTCCCGTGATACATAACCTGGGGCCAGAGGCAAAACTTGCAGCTATAAGGACATCCGCGGCTGGCAAGTATCTGTACGGAAGGTAACGGCATGTCTCCAGGCGTATCATTGTAATTTTCCATAGGCAGGCCTTCACGCAATGGCCAAGGCAGTTTATCAAGATCGCATAGCGGACGAGGCGGATTAACCCTTATCTCATCCTTATCCCTGCAGATAACCCCCATAAGATCTTTTATATCCCTGCTTTCTTTCAGATGTCTGGCTAAATCAAGCAGTGTAAATTCATATTCCCCGACCAGAATATAATCTATGACTGGATTAGCGGGAAGAAAATCTTTCCGTCTTATGTTGATATCAGGTCCGCAGAGGGCAATAGAACTATTCTTATTAATCTGCTTGACCTTCCTTAATAATCCTAAGTCGTGTTCAAGCGTCACCGTAGATGTTTCAGAGACTATAAGGTCGGGTTGCAATCTGCGCATAAGATGGAAAAATTTAGCGTATGACATCTTTTCGGCGATAGCATCGATTAATGTCACATTAAACCCATTTTCTTTCAGGAGGGACGCAGAATAGGCAAGAAAAAACGGAAAAGGCAAATAATGCACTTCCGCGCTGTTGCGGATGTGCGGCCAGCGCGAACCTGCCCGCACCCCGATCTTTCCTAGCTTATTCCAGGGTAGATTTAAGAGGACTATCTTCATTTGGTTTTTTCGTCAAGAAACGTTCAAGCTTATATTTTCTTAGCATCTCATCGATTCTCAAAATGACCTGGTGGGTATCGCAATGGTTGCAAAACTCATCGTAAAGCTCGGTATCGGTATTCGCTAAATTCTTTGCCCTGATCCTAAATTCGTTATATTGCTCGGAATTCCAGATCTCCCTGAATGAATTTTTTTGCAAGCTACCGGTAATACGCAGATGACAGCACATGCTTACCTCGCCCTTGGCTAAAATAAGAGAAAAGAACCAGCCAACCGGACAACCTGATTTTATAAATTTATTCTTAGACCAGAAACCGGTTTCTGGATTATAGTTATCTGACTGAAAGTATATGTTGTCCTGAAGGGCGATATTTCTTTTATCTAAATATTCGGCGACGCCCGGAAGGGAATTCTTTATTTTCTCAATATCGGCGGTACTTAATTTTAGATGATCGATATTTTTATCGAGTCTGGCCAGATAAAAACGCACTTTATCGGCATTTATTTGAGCGTCAATCTTGGCCATTTCCTCCAATTCATGGCAATTCAGGTTATGGATCACATGGGTCATCTGCAGGACCGGACGATTGATTCCTAGGGCTCTTCGCATTAAAACCAGATCACTTAAATTAGCGATTATCCTGCTGAATGTCTCTCTGCTTTGTTTGGGATTGATCTGTGCGTATGTTTTGTCCGTGCCGGCAGGCAGGCTGCAGAATACCTCACTGACCCCTAAATCAATTATTTCGCGCGCCTTCTCTTTATTAAGGCAGATGGCATTTGTAAAGAAAAGGACTTTAAGGCCATTTTCCCGGGCATAACGGACCATATCTGGCAATCTCTTATCCAGCAATGGCTCGCCGTCACCTTGTATAATAATCTCGTCGCAAAATAGGCTTGCCGCGTCATCAATAACCTGCCTGTAAATATCGGTGCCCATTTTAAGATCTTCCAGTTCATGCGGATAATCCCTCCTAGGATTATGTATCCAGCAGTGAACGCAATTGGTATTGCAGCGGTGGAAAGTGTCAAGGACAATAGTCTGCGGCCCGATAAAAGGATGCTCCGAAATAATACCCAACAAACGTAACAAATCCCGCTCATTATACTTATCCGCTTGCGAAGAAGCAGTGTAGAGAAGGTCAAATAACTGCTCGTCTTCCAGGAAAAGGCTTATTCCGCTTGAGACCAAACGCGCATTCAGATCCCTGATGTATTCGATAAAATTAGCGTAAAGCCTTTTGGCGGGAAAATAAGCCAGTGTCACAGACCTCAGATCCAGGTATTCACGCGTGAACGAAGAACAGAACTGCGCGATCTCATTGATGCGAAAGTAATTAAAACGGCTCACGCCTATCTTAATATTCGCGCCCCCATGATAGCTCTTTAACCGCGCGATATTTGTTAAAAAATCACCGCCTTTTGCGCAAATTTTATCGTGAAGATACTCAGTATCGCCGTATATGTATACATCGTTTTCATCGCGCACCTTCTCATCAATACCGCAGATGACCCTGCTTTCAGCCTCTTTGCGCCTGCATTCCTCATCTTTTAGCCTAGCCTCCTCAGCCTCTCGTTTCTTCTGAGCTTCCTCTTCCTTGATTATGTTGATGATTTTCTCAAAAACAGAAGCATCGGAATAGAGTTCAAAAGCGCCATTCAGGAACTGGTGCGCTCCGGCCTGATACACTTCTTTACCTTCTTCAAATTGGATTTCCAGAACGCGCGATGAAAGGTTACGATCGGAATTCCGGACGCTATAGAATGATATTGGCCCATGTATTATTTTAAAAAGGACACCTGGGTATTGGACAGAAATAGGAAGAACGCCGATAAACTCATTCTGCCCCTGATATTGATGCGCCGTCTGCCAGTCTCCCGAAAAATGCGGGGGAAAATCTCCATATGCATGAGGCAATATCCATTTTATATAAGATTTGGACAGGAACAAAGAAACAGTAATCAAATCTATGCGCAAAGGCTCAAGCAAATGAAGATTCAGGCTGAAGCCTATCCGGCCATCAGCCTTAATCTTAAAGTGCCATATCTCGGTAAGCGGGAACTGCTCATGCGTAAAATAGATAACCGTCTCATCAGAAGAAGACTTTTCTATCACTGTCTTTGCACCAGAAGAACTAATCCATTTTCCTTCCGACAGAATTCTGACTTCCAGGCCGCACGCCTTCGTTAATTCGGTCTCCTTAAAATAAATATGGGTCCGGTTATGCTGATCAAAAAAAGTTCGGACAGGACCTTTATTCAGGCTGCGCCTCAGGGTGTCTTCCCGATGCTTGGCTTCTAGCCGGGCCGCCTCTTCTTGCAATTTTAATAACTCTTCCTGCCTCCTGCGCTCCTCCTCTTCCCTGCGCTTCTTTTCCTCTTCTTCCTGTCTTTTTAGCTTTTCTTCTTGAGTTTTCAACTCTTTTTCCTTGCGGAGCCGATTTTCCTCTTCTCGAATTTCATTTAGAATATTTAACAGGGCAGGCTCTTCATGGTAAAATCGGAAAAGACATGTAGCCAGAGGATAAATTCCAGCCTGATATAATTCTTCGCCTGATAATTGAGCCTCAAGAACGCGTGAAGACAAAGCAAGATCAGAGTTCTGAATGCTTAACATGGCTTCTTGTCCACCAACTAATTGGAAAGTAACACCGGGAAATCCCTGCTTAGAAGATATGGCCCCGGTAAAATTACATTTGTATCTAGAAAAATCAATAGATTGCCATTGAGAGCTAAAGTCAAAGGGGAAATCTCCTTCAATTAATGGCGTTATCCACCTGCCATAAAACTTAGAAAGAAACAGCTTTGCAACAATCCTATCTATACGAATAGGCTTTTCGACATTTAAGCTCACAACCCAGTTAAATATGCCATCGGGGCTAATATTGATTTCCCAAGTCTCCTGAACCGGTAATCCGCGAAGGCTTATCGTAATCTTCAGAGCTTGCGCAGATAATTTAGTAACTTGAAATCCCGAACCAACGGAACCATACCAGGCCCCCTCCGAAAGCACATCCACACATAATCCAAAATACTTGGTCAGTTCATTATCATTAAAATACACGCGCATTCTATTTTCTTCATCGATCCAAAGCTTAAATCCTGCGCTCTCAATAGAGCGAAGGGCAATATTTTCCTTTCTTTCAATTTCCCTGCATTCTTCTATTTTTTTCTTAATTCCAGCGAATAACCACTTCATAAATATTCCTCCGGGAAACTTTCAAGCAGCGACATCCGCCGCGTTAAAAGAACAATTTATCAGAAAATGACAATCCTTTCTGCAATCTTTCATCCGCTTACGCACATTATCTGCCTGCGCGCAAGACCGGGTATCTGCGAGGCCCTTATCGTATCAGCTGCTTATGATTATTTTTCCTTCAAAATTTAATTTACTGCCATCGGCGTTTGCATCCGGGACAAACTCACAATGGAGCACACGCGCCGCAAAAAGGTCATCGGTATTTTCTATCGCATAGCTGTATTCGGGATGACTATCTGCATGGCTTACCATAATTTTGGGAACCCCATGCGCTCCTATCCCTAAAGAAGGAGAAAATCCATACCACACCCGCTCCCAGAATAACCCCCTGTGTTCACGGAATTTATCCGGAAATTTTCCGCAGCTGACATGAGGCACAAACCATTCGTTATAAACATCCTGAAACATGCAGCTTGCCTGCCACCGTTCTATCGACTCTTCCTCAAGCAATTCGCTTTTAACCTTCCAGAGGATTGTCTTCTCGTCTTGCACCTCTAATTCCCAGTCCTGGATAAGCGCAAGCCATGGCCACCTGCCTTGCACTACTATTCTCTTAGAGTCACTCTCCTTTAGCCTCCACATAGCCTGTGAAGAATCAATCCAAAAGTTATTATGTAAGACTGTTGTATATAAACCCAGTCCTTTTGTCAATTCCCTGTCATTCAAGAAAATCTTCCCCTTTCCATGATCAAAGCCAAGCACCATACGATTAAGTTTTTTGGTATCGATGCCGGGGGCTAGAAAGGATTCTATGACGGGCTCTTTCTCTGACACGCATATAGACCCCTCAAACCAGTCGTATCTTCCTGGGTCAATATACTGATTCTCTTGCGAGTCTATTTCAAGATAACGCAAACACACGCTCTCCTTTGTTTTTGAGAGATACGCTATCCGATTGATCTGGCCGTAATAACTAAATATCACTGACGGGAAAACCTGACTGTTATCCTGAAAGATTCCTTTTACTCCGACTTGTGCATGCAGGTACCTTGATAAGACAACGCTCCCGCCTCTTTCTAGCCTCTTAAAATCTCCCTGAGCATCAGAAGTAAGCCAGGTCGCGTAATCACGGTTAAGCATTAGTCCCGTTTCTCTATTTCGCAGCCTGATTCTTTCCCTTGACTCCATCTGGACAGACAAAATAAGAGTGTTGTAATCCTTAAAGCTCAACCTCCATATAAAATCAAAAGGCGGTTTCTCATCCCAAGTCAAAATGACTATTATTTCTTTTTCGCTCAATTTTTCAATAGACCAATGTGCTTCTGTCGCACTATAGACCTTATCCGCATATCTAAATTTTGTATTTATTCCGAGGCCGCTGGTCAGCAACTTACCCTGCCAGCGTATGCCTAAAACATGATCTTCGCAAATAATACTAATTGGCCCTAAGCTTATGCTCTTTGAATTTTCAAGTAAAGTCCTTCTCTGGAAAATAAGATCCTGCGCGGATAAATCTTCCGTTCCGTCAAATAATCGCAAAGTCCCGGAAAAACACTCAGAGACTAAATGGCCGTTCTCAAAAGTAGGGATAAAATCAGTCTTTTCGCATACCACAACCCTTCCCCCTATTTCGCTTCCGGTATTTCCAAGATTTAAAATCCTCTGGCCATCAAAATAATCCATGACAATTGCTGGCAAGCTCTTCTTGCCACCGGATGCCTCTAGGCCTAAAATCCCTCCGGGAAGCTCTTTTAACGGTTCGCAGTCCCATTCTTCAGGATGGAGAAAGTGTTGCGGGAAACTTTTCTCCTTATAAAGCGTAAACCATTTTTTATAAACGCTAGAAAAAATGATCAGCGTATCGTATTTCTGTATTAAGGTATTCTGCGGCATATGCGCATGTATCTGCAAACTAAGATCTTTCTCGCTGGATAGCTTGATCCTGACCTGCTGACACACGGGTATATCCGGCCATCTTCCAACAGCGATGATCTCATTCTCCCCTCTTACCCCCGTTATCTCCCATGAAGCGGAACTGGCAGCATACTTTTTTCCTGCAACAGTCATTGTACCAAGCCCATAAGCAGGCACGGTAAGCGAAGCGCTGTCCCAGCGTATAAAAAGCTTTCCATTATTAAAAACAATTCCCAGGCGGCCTTTCTGGGCGATGGCAATCCCTTTTTTCTCGCCTACAGTCTCAAGATAATAATCGCAGGCGCTATCGATAGGGCCATCATTTACAATCCTGCCATCCCGCATAAAAATCCCCCGCGTACAAATACGCCTGAGCATCATCAGATCATGCAATACAAAAACAATAGTCTTTCCTGAATCTTTAAGCTCAAACATCTTATTCAGGCATTTACGCTGGGTATAATCATCTCCTACTGCAAAAACATCATCTACAATGAGAATATCGCTATCCACATGCACGCCTATAGCAAAAGCAAGGCGCATAAGCATCCCCTGCGAATAAGTCTTTAAAGGGGCATTGATGAACCTGCCAAGAGAAGCAAATTCCACGATAACCCGATATCTGCTATCAACCTGGATTTTAGTAAGCCCATACAGAGAGGCAATGAAATATATATTTTCTCTTCCCGTAGAATCCATCTGGAAAGTGGACCCGATACTGATCAGCGTGGAAATCCTGCCATTTACTTCGACGCTTCCCATATCCGGCTTGATCATGCCAACAATGATCTTAAGCAGGGAAGTCTTGCCTGCACCATTCTCACCTATTATTCCGACAATCTCGCCCTTGTTGATATCAAGGCCGATGTCTTTTAGGGCCCAGAACTCCTCGCTGATATTCCTACCGTTTTCCTTAAAAACGATAGGGTATTTTAACGAAACGCCACTAAGCGATAATGCGCGCATATTATTAAATGTGCTTAAGGATATCGGATTCCTTCCTGTAAAAAAAGAAGAATCCGCTGGTTATGCTTAAAAAAGCGAAAGCAAAACACAAAAACCAAATAAACAGACTCCCGCTATTTCCCGCGTACAGCAACGACCTGTATATGCTCACGTAACAAGTAACCGGGTTCATTAAGATAACCCATTGCCACTTCAAGGGGATTGACTCAACAGAGTAAAAAACCGGGGTAACCCAGAATAAAAACATCAAACCAACATTTAATATCTGGGCTAAATCCTGAAAATAGACATTTGCAACGCTAAACAGCAAGCATACGCCCAAAGTAAAAATGTAATGCAAAAAAATCACTGCCGGCAGAAGCCATAGGAATTTTATAATCGACAAGTTAAAAATAGCGAAAAACGGCAACATCACGATAAACCCAAAAAGAAAATTAAGAAGATTGCTTGTCACCATTGATATCGGGATTATTTCTTTAGGTATAGTGAACTGCCTGAGCATCCCGATATTCTGCTTCATTGCGGTAGCGCTTTCAGAAATTGCGCTGGCGAAGAAGAACCAGGGAAGAAGCACGCTCAGCACAAAAAGAGAGAAACACCTGATCTCTGTCTTCATCACCTGCGTAAAAATAAAAGTAACGGCAAGCGTGATTAATAAAGGGTTGATGATAGCCCAGGATATACCAAGGATTGAACCGGAATACTTTGCCTTAAGCTGCGAAACCGACATGTTCCAAAGGGTATGCCGGTAATCGTAAATTTTTTTTAGTCTGTTTTTCGACATTTTTACTTTAGGCCGGGCATCTTTTTTAAATCCTTCTTGAGCCTGGAAATATCCCTATCGATAAAATTTGTCTCGGAAGATAAGGCCTTGGCTTTAGCGAGTGCCGAAGTTGCTAATTCCAGCCTACCGGTCTTTTCGTATATTTTAGACAACGTAAGGTAGGCCTGGCGGTAACCGGGATTAGATGCGATAACTTTATCGATACTCTCTTTTGCCTTAACTGAATCTCCGGATCCGTTAAGCGCATAAGCCAGGCTATTGCGCGCAACCGGATCATTAGGGTCTCTTAATAGTTTGTTTCTGGAATTTGAGATCTCTGCTTCATACTCTCGCAGCGCCTCTTCCTTTTTCCCCATATTATAATAAATATCTCCGAGGTCATTATGCATGTTGGGGTAGTCGGATTTTAAGGCAATAAGTTTACCGTATTCCTTGATTGCCTCAATAGGCCTTCCGCTGTCACGATATACGCTGGCGAGGCTGTAGAGAGTATCTGCGTTTTGCGGATCCAGTGCAACAGCCTGCTTTAAATATGGGAGGGCTTCGTTATAACGCTCCAATTGCATCAAAGTAAGCCCCAGACCATTATAAACAGAGGGACCCTTATCATTTGACTCTAAAGCCCGCTCATAATTTGCAAGCGCCTTCTCGAAAAGGCCCCGTTGAAATAAAACATCCCCTAAAAGCTTATAAGCAAGCCAGAATTCAGGGTCAAGCTGTACCACTGTCTTTAATGCCTCCTCAGCAAGCTCATAATTACCCTCTGAAAAATAACATGAAGCCATGCTGTAATACGCAAAGGTAAAATCTGGCTGTAATTTTATTGCCTCCCGCATTAATCTAAAAGCCTTCTCCTTTTCTCCCGATAAAAATAACTCTGTCCCTTTTTCCAAGCGGTCAGCGGCATACTCCAAAGATACCCATTTTATTGATTCCTCAATCTCTTTATTTTGCGGTGCAAGGTTATCAATCTTCTTTAATATGGCGACCGCCTCTTCATACAATAAACGATCGGCGTACACCCTGCTAAGAGCCTGATATGCGGGGATATGTTTTGGATCGAGCTCAATCGCCAATTTATATTCCGCTATAGCGTCATCTATTCTTTTTGTGTCCATGTAAACATTTGCCAGATTGAAGTGAGTCAGCGCCAATGTTGGCCTTAATTTCAGCGCTTTCTTAAATGAGGCTATCGCCTCTTTATACAGGCCGCGCTGATAGCAACCAACGCCCTGATTATGGAAATAAACCGCGGCCTTAGGCAGCCCCACAACCCCTAAAATCGCCAACAAAACAAAAACGAGCAATATTTCAGAAATACGTTTCAGCATAAGATTACTTAACGAACTTTTCCGATATTTCCTTACCTTCCAGGATGACATCTTCCATGGACATATACCGCCATCCTCCGTAACGGCCGCAGGAAATAACATTATTCATGGCGAGAAAATCAAAGATCTTCTGCCGGGCGGCGCGATAATTAAAGTCATATAAAGGATAGCCGTAGCGCATATCATTGATATCCTGAGCGCACACCGAATCTTCTTTCAGAAGTATTCCGCTTTTTCTTAGGTCGCGCATGATCAACGGGATAATCCTGTCCTTGTCAATCGGCTTCTCCTTGGAATAGGAAACCTCGACATACAAGGAACTCTTCTCCTGCGGCACCAGGTCCAAGGAAATATTATGGGGGAACCCCACCCGGAAAAAACAGGACTTCTTCTGGGGGAAATATATCCAGTGCCAGCCCGATGAATCCTTTCTTTCAATGCCCAGATTAAGGTTAAAAACAGAATTCCAGCGCAGCTTCTTGAATTGAGCGCTTACGGCGCAAGGTATACCTTCAATAAAGTGCTCAAGTTCCGGAAGCGGGATGGTATTAATCAGGAAATCAAACTTCTCTTTTCTCCCGCAGGCTAGCTGAATTTCTTTTCTGGCGAGATCTATGGTTTTGACCTTTCTATTTGTATGAATATTGCGGACCTGCGCGGCGAACGCCAGCGGCAGCTGATTGATCCCGCCTTTCTTCGGATACCAGAACCGGGCGTTATAGCCAAACTGCCTCTTGCTTTCTTCTACCGTACCTTCGATAACCTGAGTTAACGTAGGCACAGGTATAATACCTTCGAGCCAATCACAGGTCAATTTTTCAGGCGAAACAGTCCAGAATTTCCTGTTGTAGGGGACCATGAAGTGCCGCGCAATTCCCTTGCCAAAAGTAGCGTGGATCCAATGCAGGAAATTGCCGTTTTGTTTGGAAATCCCGCTAGACTGCGCTTCAACAAAAGAAGAAAGGCACTCTTTTACGATCCTGGGAGGCAAACCATAAAGATTGGCCTGAAAGGGATAACGTGTCAGGCGGCCGTAAGAATGGATCCAGGCGCTTCTTTTGTGTTCGGCCAAGTTATCTCCAAGCAAATCCTTGACCAGGTCAAAGGCATAACGGTGCCTAAAATGCAGCAGGTGGCCGTCATAATCAAAGGTGAATCCTTTCATCTTCTTCGAACGGCATAAACCGCCGACCTCGGATTCTTTTTCGAAGATCAGGCAATCGATTTTTTTGCGCTGCAGGTGCCACGCAGCGCTCAAACCGGCAAGGCCAGCGCCTAAAATAATGATCTTTTTTCTGGACATTAAACGTTTACCGCGCTTAGCTTCTTTGCCATAATAAGACAAAACGCCACTGCAAAGATAATGATAATCAAAGACATTGTATTAGGGATCATGATCATCAATGTGCCGCATATAGCGAAAAACAATGCTGCCATTACCATCGCCGTAAGAGCTATCCGCTTAGAGAATCCTGCCTTCAAAAACCTCAAAGCCATATGGTCATTACTCTTATTGAAAGCTGACTTTCCCTTTCTTAAACGCATAAAGACTAAAAAAGCTGTGTCAAATATGGGGAAACCTAAAATGACTATGGGCGCAAAAAGCGCTATTTTGTTCCCTAAGCCTGCGTAGTGCGCGTTTAAAGCGATAGCCGCAAGCATAAAGCCTATAAAATGGCTGCCGGCATTGCCCATATAGACTTTTGCCGGAGGAAGGTTGAACAGCAGAAATCCTGAAGCTGCCCCGACTATCCCTAAGGCCAAAATAGCAATAAGAAAATCCTGGTTTAATATTGATATCGCGCAAAAAGAAAGGCTTGCGACTATGGCGATACTTCCGGCAAGGCCGTCCATCACGTCCAAAAGATTAAAGGCATTGGCAATGCCAAGGACCCAGATAAAAGTTATAAGGATGTTTAACGGTGTGCCGATATAAACAATATGCGTTCTCACCCCGAATAAAACCAGGACTGCCGCAGCGATCGATTGCGCTAAAACTTTCTTTGCCACAGACATTTCCCGGCTGTCATCAATAATACCGAAAATCAACATCAGGCCGGAGCCGATCAGGATGCCTTGGATATATAAAGGCATGCGCATAAAAATTGACCCGCATAAAACAAATGCCAGGAATATGGATATCCCCATGCTGATGCCGCCTATGGAAGGTACGCTATTGCGGATCAATATATTCTTTCTAAGGGCAAATTCTTTTAAGAGGATTATTAAGAGAATTGTCGAAAAAAAGGCAGTCAATATAAATCCCGGTATGCTATTGGGCATCGCTGTTTCCTTTTAGCAAAAGCAATTCCTGATATAAGGCGTCTGTGCCGCGGACCATCGCATCTATGCTGAATTCTTCACCCAAACTTTTGCCTGCCTTCTCTGCGATACACTTCCTCAAGGCTTCATCCTTAAGCAGCATATTTATTTTATCCGCCATCTCTTCGATATCGCTTCGTTTGACCAAATATCCGTTTTCCCCCTCACAGACAACCTCTTTAATGCCTCCGGTATCGGTCGCGACAACCGGCACTGAAGCAGCCATCGCCTCCAAAACAGAAATAGGCAGGCCCTCCCACAGAGAAGTAAGCACAAAGGCATCCATCGCCGACAAAAGTCGCGGAATATCCCGGCGCCATCCGGCCAAGATCACCCGGCTGTCCAGATTGTATTTGGAAATAAGATTTTTTATCCTTGGGCGCAATGCCCCGTCTCCGACTAAAAGGAATCTTGCCTGAGGAAGGCTTTGGGTTACGCGTGAGGCGAGCTTCACGAAATCCTCCGGAGATTTCTGAGGCTTAAGGCAGGCGATTGAACCGACAACGACTTCTTCATCGCTTAGGCCCAGCTCTTTACGGATAGAATCATCCTTTAACTGAAATTGCTTTTTGTCTATACCGTAGCGCACAAGGCGGTATATCTGCGCCTTTGCGATATTATTCGCAAGGCCGTTCTCCTTATCGCGCTCGGAGACGACAATGATCAGATCAGTGAACTTAGCGGATATCCGCTCAAGCCAGATATAAATCTTTCGCAGCAAATATGGCTGATAATCATGGAATGACCAGCCATGGACTGTGTGAATTATGGCCTTAATTCCCGAGAGCCGGGCAGCCCAACGGCCGATAATCCCGGCTTTAGAGCTATGGGTATGGACAATATCAATCCTATTTTTTCTGATAAATACACATATTTCTAAAAGGGCAACGATGTCTTTTAGCGGATTGATCGGTCGTTCCAGAAACCTAGAGCCATGAACGGTGAGGCCTTTAATAGACCGCGCCTCTTCAATCAAAAAGCCCTCTTTGGCAGTGAACAAGAATAGGTTGAAACGGCCACTATCCAGGCCGCTGATCAGGCTTAATAATTGCTTCTGGGAGCCGCCTAATTCAAGCTTGGTGATTACATAAAGGAGGTTGATTTTACGCATGAGATTAACTCTTAAATTATAACCTAAAATCTATTAAAATCAAGGAGTTTGGTGCAAAATTTATACAAAAAAATACCCCTGCCTACCACAGACAGGGGTATTAAAAAATAACTTTATAAATTACTTAAATAAGGTGTTTGAAATTATAAAAGAGGCAAAAACTATTGAAACCATTGACATAAGCTTGATGAGGATATTTAAGCTCGGTCCGGAGGTATCCTTAAAGGGATCTCCTACGGTATCTCCCACCACACCTGCCTTGTGTGCCTGCGAACCTTTGCCTCCGTGATGCCCTTCTTCAATATATTTTTTGGCATTATCCCAGGCGCCGCCCGAATTAGCCATCATAACAGCCAGGACAAATCCGCATACTGTAGCACCTGTCAGCAGGCCGGCAACAGCATCGATTCCCGCGACAAGTCCGACAATTATCGGAGCGGTTATCGCCAAGAGCGAAGGAGCGATCATTTCTTTCTGGGCAGCTGCGGTGGCGATACTCACGCAGCGCGCATAATCAGGCTTAGCCTTTCCTTCCATTATTCCTAAGATTTCCTTAAACTGCCGCCTTACCTCGACGACGATTTTGCCTGCCGCCCTACCAACTGCGCGCATGGTCATGGAACAGAATAAAAAGGGAAGCATTCCGCCCAGAAACAAGCCCACTAATACGCTGGGATTCATTAAGCTTAAATTCAAGCTGACATCCAAACCCTTCTGCTTTATGATTAAATCGATCTGGTCGCGATAAGCGGCAATTAACGCCAACGCCGTCAAAGCAGCTGAACCGATAGCAAATCCTTTGCCTGTCGCGGCAGTGGTATTTCCCAATGCGTCCAGGGCATCAGTCCTCTTTCTTACCTCAGGAGCTAGGTGCGACATTTCGGCGTTTCCTCCGGCATTATCCGCAACCGGGCCATAAGCGTCAGTTGCCAGGGTAATACCCAGAGTTGAAAGCATGCCTACAGCGGAAATCGCCACACCATAAAGGCCTGCCGAAGCGCTGGCAGCTCCTCCGGCAAAATAATAACTTGCCAATATCGCCACAGCAACGATGATCACCGGTAAAGCGGTTGACATCATCCCAACCGCAAGCCCGCCGATAATGACGGTTGCCGGGCCGGTCAACGACTGTTCGGCAATAAATTTGGTCGGATTAAAACCGCTTGATGTGTAATATTCCGTGCAC
>Ga0315289_10003968_pt1 | contig 22232 bp, 18 predicted proteins | sample YL17G11_40_MG_FD_203452 | JGI IMG/M metagenome (GOLD analysis project Ga0315289, IMG submission 203452) | Sediment microbial communities from Yellowstone Lake, YNP, Wyoming, USA - YL17G11_40 | ecosystem: Environmental > Aquatic > Freshwater > Lake > Sediment | place: USA: Wyoming | collected... | reverse complement strand
CTCATGAAATAGTCTACATTTCGGCGCTGACGGGAGAGGGGATCGATCAACTCGAAGGTAAAATGGTCGAATACGTCTTGGGAGGCAAAGCTTCATCCTGCGACACACTCCTTGTTTCCAATCCCAGGCACAAGGCTTGCCTGGAGCAGACGATAACGCATCTCGATCAAGCTCTTGCTGCCATCAGTTCACAAATGCCCGACGACTTTGTGACCATCGACCTCACATCAGCTTTAAACACGCTCGGCGAGATAACCGGTGAGACTGTTAACGATGAACTGTTAGAGATCATTTTTAGTAATTTTTGTATCGGTAAATAAGGTAATCATGATAGAAAAAGTGCAATACGATTTGCCTTGACAGTGTTCAGGGCTGTTGATATAATCACTCGTGCTGAGGGGATATAGCTCAGCTGGGAGAGCGCTGCGTTCGCATCGCAGAGGTCGAGGGTTCGAATCCCTCTATCTCCACCAGGAATCTATACAGCGCTAGCCGTTGAGGATTAAGTGGCTTGCTTGTAGCTTCGGAGGTGGTAGCCAGTAAAATTGGGGATCGTGCCCGAACAGTAGGAATGCCCCTGTAGCTCAGGTGGATAGAGCAGCGGTTTCCTAAACCGTTTGTCGGGCGTTCGAGTCGCCCCAGGGGTACCATCAAAGCAACAGCGATGAGCAGACTTAATCCTAACGAAACTTGTAAGAAAAAATGAATATTGTAAACAGGGGCGTCTGAGGTGAACTCGGAGGTACTATAGAGGGAGTGATAATCGATGAGAAACACAGCAATACTCGGTGCCTCGAAGCTTGGTAAAGGGCCCTGGCGTCCAGGGAAAAAGGTTACCGCGATCGCAGTATTAGGCGGTTGCGAAATAGATTTCAGGCAAGCTGAGCTTGAAGATGGTGTGACAGAGGTAAACGCAACTTCTGTATTGGGGGACATCAATATTGTAGTTAATCCGGATATACCGGTAACTATGTCTGGATTATCGCTTTTAGGATGGAGAAATACGGCTCGTTCCAAAGAGCTGATTCCCAGTCTGCATGCGAAAAAGTCCATCCATGTGAGGGCAACCTGCATCTTGGGTGGATGTTATGTAACCGAGTTCAGCGAATACGAGGAGGAATGGACTTAAGCCTCCCAGTAACGGGGTATAATCGCTTAGTATCAGTACGGTAACCGTTTATAGTGCGTATTGTACATCGTATAGTACTGTAAGGAATAATATTTAGTATTATTCAAGAAAGAGGATGGAGAGCTGAGACGCAATTGAGAGGCCGCAGTGTCCTCGGTTCTGAAGCTGCAAGAGAATTCGGCCATAACTAAGGCCTCAGCAGCTTAAATAATAGGGGTGTAGCTCAGTTGGTAGAGCAGCGGTCTCCAAAACCGCAGGTCGAGGGTTCGAGCCCTTCCGCCCCTGCCATAAGCCGAGGTGGTGAAACTGGTAGACACGCCATCTTGAGGGGGTGGTGGGCGAAAGCCTTTAGGAGTTCGAGTCTCCTCCTCGGCACCATATGCGGAAGTAGTTCAGTGGTAGAACGTCTCCTTGCCAAGGAGAAGGTCGTGGGTTCGAACCCCATCTTCCGCTCCAAGAAAATCACCCCCCGATACGACGGGGTTATTTTGGCGACGTGGCCAAGAGGTTAAGGCGGGGGTCTGCAAAACCCCTATTCGGCAGTTCGAATCTGCCCGTCGCCTTTTCACAAGCGTTATGAATATACACAGACAAATCGGGGCACATAATTGTGACCCCGATTTTTATCTTTAACAACCGTATGTCGATCGAGCGCCGAGGTGGCGGAATGGCAGACGCGAGGGACTTAAAATCCCTTGGGCATTAGCTCGTGCGGGTTCGAGTCCCGCCCTCGGCACCAGGTGAAATTTGTGGCATCAATTCTCCGGCAAGACTAAGGCCCCTCCGAAAAAGAGGTGTCCTTCCGCGGAAGGACCGGGGGCACTGGGGTGTCCCTCGATTAACTACTTCCCCCAAGACTGGGGGATAGGGGGTTGACTAAGACTTAACCAGAGGCCCTTAATTAGCTAAACTGAAATACAAGTGAAGGAATTTGACAATGCCGCTGTACCCAGGTTTTGAGAATGCAATGAAACCAAAAACCATCGCTGTTGTAGGGGCTTCCAGGAAGCCCCTATTATTTGGAGATTTTGTAGCGAACCTGCAACGCGCCGGATTCCCCGGCCACATTTACCCCGTCAATCCCAAAGCCGACGGCAAGGATATACACGGACTCAAATCATACCCTGACCTCGTCTCGATACCAGAACACATTGATCTGGTCACCGCCACCGTACCGGCAAAAGACATCATCCCTATGCTGGAGGACTGCATCACCGCAAACATAAAGAACGTCCAGATTTTTACGGCAGGATTTAAGGAATCGGGTGAGGTGGAGGGAATAGCGCTTGAGGAAAAACTCAAAGAGATCGCAACAAGGGGTAAGATCAACGTACTAGGGCCTAACTGCATGGGCCTTCATATACCGGCATCACGCATAACGACATGGGAGTGGCTCAATCCGGATCCCGGCAGCGTCGGCGTCATATCTCAGAGCGGTGGCCATGCTGGAACCTTCGTCGTCGAATCATCCGACTACGGCATCCGAGTCAGCAAGATCATGAGCTTCGGCAACGCCACCGTTATCGACAGCGTTGACCTTCTGGAATACCTGGCCAACGACCACGAGACCAAAATCATCTGCATATATCTGGAGGGAGTCAAGGATGGGAGCAAGCTCACCAAGCTGGTCAGGGAGATAAATAAAACCAAACCCGTCATTATCTGGAAGGGTGGTGCAACCCCCAGCGGCGCCCGCGCCGCAGCCTCACATACCGGATCGCTCGGCGGCGAACAGCAGGTGTGGGATGCATTCTTCAGACAGACAGGAGCGGTAAGGGTAGAGGGGATAGAAGAACTACTGAACCAAGTGATGACATTCTTATATCTTCGGTCACCCGCTGGCAACCGCTTGGCTTTGATTGCCGGAGGCGGAGGCAACAGCGTGGCATGTTCCGACGTCTGCGACCAGAACGGCCTGGTACTGCCGGCGTTCGCCGAAAAAACACGCCGTAACCTGCTCAAGTTTATAGTCGCAGAAGGAACCATCACCCGTAACCCCATCGATATCGCGTTCGCGATGGTGGACCTCGATGTGCTGATAAAATCTTTGGAGCTATCAGCAGCCGATCCGAATATCGACTTCGTCGTGTTCGCCCTGCCGCCCGGGGTCATACTCCTGAGTGCCAGCAAATACCAGATGAAAGAGAATATCCCGTTTGAGGATGCGATCAAGAAGCACACCAAGCTTGTGCTCGAAACCCTTACTAAATTCGACCGAGAGAATGCCTCAGGGAAACCGCTTGTAGTAGTGCTTCAGGGAGGCTTAATCCGCTTTCTGCCGGGGCAGCGCGAGCAGCTCAGAATAGATTTGATAAACGCAGGAATACCCACCTATTTCTCGCTGGAACAAGCCAGTCGCGCTATAGGAAAGTTTCTAAAATACCACGAGTTTCAAAGGCAAACCAGCAAATAGCACTCGATGCAAATCATGATATTGACATCCATTTCGAGTAATGATATATTTCCGATGTGAAATATTTTCACATCGGAAATGTTGGAAATAATGGGCAATTTTCAAGACAAATCATTACAGCTGGCCAGCTTCCTCAAGTATCTAAACGAGATAAGCGCCAAGCTTATATCCCTACCGGACGAAGAGATCGAATACATAAGAAAACAGCTGGGAAAAGCTTTATCCAAGGAAGTGCCGGCTTTCTCCGGAACTCCCGGGACTTTTATTAATCTCAGCAGCACGCTCTACCATAACAGCAACCTGACCATGGGAGAGTTCAGCCAGGCGCTTGCAGTTCCATTATCGACAGCGACACGCATGTTGGACTGGTGGGTAGACAACGAGTTCGCACAGAGGCTTAACGACCCGGAAGACCGCAGGGTAGTTCGTGTATCACTTACAGACACCGGCAGAAGACTGCATGAGCTGCTAGAGAAATCGCTGTCGGAAGGCGTACAGCAATGCCTTAATTGTCTGACCCCCGAGGAACAAACTGTCCTGCTGACTCTGATTAGCAAGGTGGCACTGGGTCTTAAATCGCAATAAATCAGGTCATTTGTTTTACAGATGGAAGGGATGGACATCTATGAGAAGTATAGCAATAATCGGCACCTCAAAACTCGGCAAAGAGCCCTGGCGTCCCGGGAAAAAAGTGACCGCAGTTGCATTCCTGGGCGGCTGTGAAATAGATTTCAGGAAGGCTGAGCTTGAGGAAGGCGTGACAGAGGTAAACGCAACTTCTGTATTGGGGGATGTCAATATTGTAGTTAATCCGGGTATACCGGTTACCATGTCTGGTATATCCATTGGAGGCACTAGGGGAATTAGCTCTTCTCTAAAGGCAACGGCAAGTTCGCATGATGGGAAGTCGATTCATGTTAAGACGTTTTGCCTTATCGGCGGATGTTACGTAAGCGAAACAAGTGAGTATGAAAATCAATGGGATAATTCTATATCTATAAAGAAAAGATCGTAATGAAAAAGATATTTAAAAGACTTGGCATCTTCATAGAAAACAAAAGACTTTTATTAATCATTCTCGGCTTTATTCTGATCATCCCGGCGGCACTGGGCGCACAGCATCTCAAGATGGAGACCGGATATTCCACATTCATCTCAGAGGATTCTCCCGAATATCAGGACTATGCAAGATTCAACGATCACTTCAGCTCAAACGTGCTGGCTGTTCTTATAACCGGCGACGATCTAACCAAGCTGCTCAATCCGGCGAACCTGGCAGCTATGGACTCTATCGAAGCGGAGATGAGCAAACAGCAGGGTGTCCTTAGCACAATAGGCCCGACATTTTTCATTAAGCAGGCTATTTATCAGCAGACTGGTGTCAGTATTCTACCGAACGATACACAGACAATCCTGTACATCGTAACCGATCCAGCCACTGGAGAAATACGCCCGCAATTCTCAAGCGTATTCCCCGACAAGCAGCACGCGCTCATCGCAATAACCTTGGAGGGAGAGCTTCCTCAGAAAGACGAGGCCGATATCGTCAAGGCGGCACGTGAAACAGTCGATCAGTCTGGATTGCAGGGTGTCGACCCCATAGTCACAGGCGCACCAACCATATGGTCATCTATAAACGATCTCATGATGAGCAGCATGAAGGCTATGATGCTGGTATCGATAGGCCTTATGCTGCTGATCCTGGCCCTTATCTTCATCGTCCGCGGATTCTTTGCCTGGCGCTGGCTCCCATTAGGGGTGGTCTTCATCGGCATCATCTACACATTCGGCATAATGGGGGTGCTTAGCATCCCGATAACTATGGTCACCATGTCGGTCTTCCCCATCCTGATAGGGCTGGGAGTGGACTACGCAATACAATTCCACAATCGCTATGACGAGGAATCACGACGCGGCGAGACCGTGAAAGAGGCCATTATAGATTCGGTCACACACATAGGCCCGGCGATAGGGGTGGCCATTATTACCGCCTGTCTGGGATTCGCCGCACTGTACTTCTCACCCGTCCCGATGATCAGGGACTTCGGCTCAATGCTAATCATCGGCGTCGTTGCATGCTATATCCTGGCGATTTTCTTCCTGCTGGCCATACTTTACAACCACGACCACTATAAGGAATCAAACAAAAACAAGAAGAAGAATCTAAGAAAGAGCGTACTAATAGGCTCTTTAATCGCCATAGTCGCCGCCTATATCGGCATTGCATCCACCCTGTGCTTAGCCGACCCCTCGCTAGGCGACTACAAAGATATTCTAACGATCACCGCAATAGCTTTCACGACAGTGGCACTGTTTTCAATTGCGACGGCTGTCTTCCGTCGAATGCGCGCCAAACCTTCTTCTCAAAAGAGCAAGGTCGCATCCGCAAAGGAATACAAGGGCTTCGTCGAGAAAGGGCTACACAGGCTGGCGCCGCGGATTATTAAGAGCCCGGTTGTGATTCTACCCATCGCCTTAGCTCTGACCATAGCAGGCGTCATCGCTGACGGGCACATAGCGACCGAGACCGACGAGATGAAATTCATTTCACAGGATATTCCTGTTATTAAGGACATGTTGACCCTACAGAAGATATCCGGCGGATTCATCTCCGCTAACATCCTCGTGGAGGCTGACGACATTGCTCAGCCCGCTACACTGGAATGGATTCTGCAGTTAGAGTCACAAATTATGAGCAACCAAGCGGAGGCTGTCAGGAGCACGAGCAGTATAGCCGACACTATAACCATGATGGCTGCCGGAGGGAGCATACCACAGGATCCATTGCAAATTAAAGGTATCATCACATCATTGCCGCCGCAGATCGCCGGCAACCTGATAACATCCGATTCTAGAGCTGCAAATATCATTGTCAGCCTTAATGGAACTAGTACGGGGGATCAATCAAGACAGCTTGTAGCAGTATTGAAGGGTTACATCGGCGAACCGCCTTCAGGGGTCAGCGCTGCGGTTACTGGCTTTCCGGTCATCGGGAACAAGATGTTTGATTCACTCACCGGCGGCCGCATGGAAATGACGTTCATCGGCATAGGCATGGTATTCGGCGGCCTTCTCATCCTGTTCAGATTCAGAATAATACGCGCCCTGATGGCCACATTGCCTATAGCGCTTATCTTAGGATGGTCCAGTGGCATAATGTACCTATTAGGTATCAAGTACACTCCAACGACCTCCACACTCAGCGCCCTCATCATCGGCATAGGGATAGAATTCACCATCCTGCTCATGATGCGTTACTATGAAGAGCGCGGCAACGGCGAGGAACCATTTATAGCTATGGTAACGGCCATGACCAAGATCGGCCGCGCCATCGTGGCCTCCGGCCTCACCGTCATCGGCGGCTTTGGAGCATTGCTGATCGCCAGGGATTTTCCAATCTTGGTTGACTTCGGCGTTGTGACCATGATCAACGTCGCCTTCGCCCTGATAAGCACGCTGTTCGTGCTGCCATCACTTGTCGTGTGGATTGACTCCTGGCAAAACAGGAAGGAACTTAAAGCTCGTCGCGCGGGCAAGCGCCGTGCAAAGGTAAAAGACAAACGAACGTTGGAATTACCTGCAGTCGAGTAGAGGACAATATTTAGTAAGAATACGGCTCTAAGTTATTTTAGCTTATCCAAAAGTTCCTGAGGCAGCTTCTTCAATTTGGCCAGAGCCTTAGAACTGGTGAGGTCTGTATATAACGGTGTGATCGATATTTTATCCTCGGTAAATGCCTTAACGTCGGTGCCTTCCTCCGGCTGCCATTGCGGCTCCCCTCTCACGATCCAGTAGTACTCTCTCTTCCCGTCGTGCCCTTCGACAACCTTGTCGCCGAAGCTCCTGCGCCCGAGCTTTGTAATCTCTATCCCCTGAATTTTCTCAAACGGCAGATTAGGCAGGTTCACATTCAACAGCACTTCCCTGGGAATATCCCCCATCTGTTTAGCCAGAATCCCCGCCAGCTTAGCGGCCACCTCGAAATGTACATCTTTCAAAGCACCTACCGACACAGCCACCGAAGGAATGCCTTTAAAGTACCCCTGAAAAGCAGCGCCCACTGTACCGGAAAGGAGCACATCATCGCCGAGATTGGCTCCCTCATTTATTCCTGAGAATACCAGGTCGACCTTCTCAGAGAGAAGACGGCCTAACGCCAGGATCACGCAATCAGCGGGAGTGCCTTCTACCGAATAGCTTGGCACTCCCTCAAGCGGTGACCTGACCTTTCTCACGCGGAGCGGGTGGTGCAGCGTCATCGAGCTGCCCACAGCGCTCTGCTCGCGGTCAGGGGCTACGATTACAACATCACCCACCTTGCTCAGTTCCCGTGCAAGTACCCATAGCCCCCTGGCGTAAAACCCATCATCATTTGTGACCAGTATTTTCAAATCTTTAGAACCTTCTTAGCTAATGCACCGATCTCGGCCGGGCTTGGTGCGATATGTGCTCCAGCATCTTTAAGTGCAGCGACCTTCTCCGCCGCAGTCCCCGAGCTGCCAGTGATTATCGCTCCAGCATGACCCATCCTCTTGCCTGGAGGTGCGCTGCTGCCAGAAATAAAGGATACTACGGGTTTGGACATTTTGGCTTTAATGAATTTCGCAGCCTCCTGCTCCGCAACGCCGCCTATCTCTCCGATAAGGATCACCAGCTCTGTCTCTTTATCCTTTTCGAACAACTCCAGCATGTCCACGAACGTCGTCCCGATCAGAGGATCGCCACCGATGCCGACGCAGGTGGACTGTCCGATGCCCTGATCCGTCAGCTGGGCCACCGCTTCATAGGTAAGCGTGCCGCTGCGCGATACGACTCCCACATTGCCCGGCTTACTTATATCCCCAGGCATGAGACCAATCTTGCACTTGTATCGCGGCGCTATCAGACCAGGGCAGTTAGGCCCGATCAGTCTCGTCTTCTTATTTCTAAGATATCCAAGAACCGTGACCATGTCCAGCGTCGGGATGCCGTCCGTTACGCACACCACAAGCGCTATCCCGGCATCCGCCGCCTCGATTATCGCTTCCGCAGCGAAGGCTGGCGGTACGAATATCATGCTGGCATTGGCGCCTGTCTCTTTCACCGCTTGATCCACATAATTGAACACCGGCACTCCCTCGAGGGCAGTGCCCCCTTTGCCCGGCGTGACCCCGGCCACCACCTTGGTGCCGAAAGCCATGCACCTTTTAGTATGAAAACTGCCCTCGTTGCCAGTTATACCCTGAACAAGCAGCTTGGTATTTTCATCTACTAGTACACTCATTCTAACCCCCTATTATTTTCAAAGAAGACTCGCTATCGCGTAGACTCCGCAAACAAGCGATACCGCAACACATAGCGCAGCGCTGAATTCTTTCCAAGATTCATGTTTCCGCATTGCCGAGAAGAATATAGCCCCGCCGACGACGAGAAAGCCCATGCTGACCCCGAAACGGGCATCGAACTGGTGGAAATTGCACAGGCCTATTATTCCGATCGCTAAAGAAATAAGCCCTACGGCGAGCGGCCCGCTGACTTCAACACCGTCAAAACCCGCCCAGAGTATGATCATAAAGGCGACGCTTGCCACCAGCAATATTATCTCGACAGTCGTCATGCCTGCACCTTCCTCACAAATTAACCGGCCTTGCCCTTAGCCGCCGCCACCACTTTGGACGCAGCCTCATCCAAATCGTTAGCCATAATCACCGGCAACCCGGAATCGGCGAGCAACTTCTTACCCTCATCTTTATTGGTGCCGCGCATCCGCACAACTATAGGCACCTTGATCTTCTGCTGTTTCGATACCTCGATCATGCCGCGCGCGATGATATCGCAGCGCAGTATGCCGCCGAAGACGTTCACCAGTAACGCCTTCACATTGGAATCAGAAAGCATAATGGTCAAAGCCTTGATCACCTGCTCATCGCTGGCCCCACCGCCGACATCGAGGAAGTTGGCAGCCGTGCCCCCCTTGAGCTTGATAATATCCATCGTAGCCATGGCCAGGCCGGCGCCGTTCACCATGCATCCGACGTTTCCATCCAGCTTGATATATGTCACGCCCGCTTTGGCCGCCTCCAGATCCAGCGGATTTTCCTGCGACGGGTCGCGCAGATCAGGGTAATCCTTATGGCGGAACAGCGAGTTGTCATCAAGGTTCAGCTTGCCGTCCAGCGCCAGTATCCTGTTGTCATTTGTGATCACGAGAGGATTGATCTCGGCAAGCGAGGCGTCCTTCTCGCGGAACAGGCGGAACAAGCTCTCTATTAATTGACCGGCCGGCTTTATCAACTCCGCCGGCATATTCAGCCCGTATGCGATCTTGCGCCCGATATACGCCTGGTAACCGGATGCCGGATCTACGTGCACCTTGAGTATCTTCTCCGGCGTCTTGGCAGCTACTTCTTCGATATCCATGCCGCCGGCCTCGCTGGCCATGATCACCGGCATCCTCTTTGCTGAATCAATTACTATGCTTAGATATAACTCTTTGGCGATCCCCATCGCCTCCTCAACCAGCACCTTGTGCACCGGCACGCCTTCCGCCGATGTCTGGTGCGTGACCAAGCGCATCCCGATTATCTGGCCTGCTATCTTTTCAGCCTCAGCGGGATTCTGCGCGATCTTAACCCCTCCGGCTTTACCGCGACCGCCCGCGTAAACCTGAGCCTTTATCACCACCGGACCGCCCAGCTCCGTAGCTATCTTCTTCGCCTCCGCGGGCGTTGACGCCACACTCCCCTTAGGCACAGGAACGCCATACTTGGCGAAGATCTGTTTAGCCTGGTATTCGTGGATCTTCAAGTGTGAACTCCTTTCTGTCTGTTTTCTCTATGTGTATGGTTGCCTTCTAGTGGTGAGAGAATTGTCCTTCCAGTTCCACCACTTCAGCAGCTCCGGGTCATATCTGTCATGCGATGCAAAATAGACTGCGCAGCGGAGTACGTACAGCACGCACCTGTCGATGTGCATGCCCCGAATCGAACACAGTTTAAGATATAATTCTTCGGGGTCTTTGCTGCGCAGATCGCCTATGGAATGAATGTCTAAACTATACAAATCGGCTGCAATGCTTACGCCGACGCCTGGGATTCGCCGAAGTTCTTTTAGAACTGGTGTCTCCATAATCTTCAATCGAGCCTAGTGCAAGATATAAAAGCGGAGGGGATGGGATTCGAACCCATGGTCCTGCAGAGCAGAACGGCGGTTTTCAAGACCGCTACCATCAACCACTCGGACACCCCTCCCACCCCAATAGTATACACCCACTATTTTATCACCTCAAACCCCGTGTAAGGGCGAAGCGCCTCCGGCACGATTATGCTGCCGTCCGCCTTCACGGGGATAATCGGGATTGTTCTCATCCTCAGCCCATCGCGCCGGATTATCGTGGATATATTGGCGGATGCGGTTCAGATCGTCCTCGTCGCGGATAACGTGTTCATAATAATTGCGTTGCCATAAATGCCCAGAGAATGCAGGCCAACCGATTTGTTTCACCCCGTCGGCGTACCGTTTCGTGGTCATGGTTTTAAACCGGTGGACCACATCCGCCAACGATAATATCGCATTCCCTGTAGGGGCAGGCCCCTGTGCCTGCCCATCGTCCGAATCAGGGCGGCCACAGGGGGCCGCCCCTACGATAACGATGATGGCGTGGATGTGATTGGGCATTATGATGAATGCGTCCGTGTCGATTCCCGCATAATGCGACGGGATATCATCCCACACCGCCTGCACTATCCGTCCGGCATCGTTCAACCGCATCGCACCGTCATCCACACATCCGAAGATACATTCGCGATTTCGAGAGCAGACCGTCACGAAATACGCCCCGGCCTGCGAATAATCATATCCTTTTAAACGGCGGGGGCGGCGATGGTGAATATCGGGATTATATCGATTTGCCATCCTCCGGCTCCTTCAGTAAAACACGGGGCTGGTTTAAAACCCACCCTACGTTTGAATCGAAGCTGAAATTTGGCGTTCTACCTTATCACCTCAAACCCGGTGTAAGGGCGAAGCGCCTCCGGCACGATTATGCTGCCATCCGCCTGCTGGTAGTTCTCTATGATCGATATCATCACACGCGGCAGCGCCAACCCCGAGCCGTTGAGCGTATGCACAAATTGCGGTTTGGCCCCCTGCTCCGGACGGAAGCGTATATTGGTGCGCCGCGCCTGGAAATCGATGCAGTTCGAGCACGAACTGACCTCAAGCCATTCCTTGCAACCGGGCGCCCACATCTCGATATCGTAGGACTTGGCCGAAGCGAATCCGATATCGCCTGTGCAAAGCGACAGTACTCGATACGTAAGCCCTAAACGCTTGCACACATCCTCGGCATTACCGACGAGTTTCTCTAATTCATCGTACGACGTTTCCGGCGACGTGAATTTGTACATCTCAACCTTATCGAACTGATGGCCGCGCTTGATGCCCCTGGTGTCCTTCCCCGCCGACATCTTCTCGCGGCGGAAGCAGGCCGTATGAGCTACGTAATATATAGGCAAACTTTCCTGTGGCAGTATCTCGTCGCGGAAGAGGTTCGTCAGCGGCACCTCGGCGGTGGGCACGAACCAGTAATCCTCCTCCGCATCGTGATAAAGGTTGTCAGCGAACTTGGGCAGGTTGCCTGAGCCGTACAAGCATTCCTGCTTCACCATAAACGGAGGCAGAATCTCCGTGTAGCCATGTTCCTTTACGTGCAGATCAAGCATGAAGTTGATGACCGCCCGCTGCAGCTGCGCCCCTTGGCCCTTGAGCACATAAAAACGGGTGCCGGATAACTTGACACCCCTCTCAAAATCTATGATATCCAGCGCCTCGCCCAGATCCCAGTGAGGCTTCGGCTCGAAATCGAACTTTTTCTGCTCGCCCCACTGACGGATGACCTTGTTGTCCTCGGAGCCTTCTCCCAGCGGAACACTCTGGTGCTGGATGTTAGGAAGGCGGAGCAGCTGGTCATTGAGGTCTTTTCCCATCGTTTCGACTTGAATGTCAAGAATCTTGATACGATCGCCGTTCTCAACCATCTCGTCAATTTTTTGTAGAATATCCTCAGGTAATCCCTCGACTCTAGTACCAGCCACAGGAGGATTAGCTTTATTCCATTTCTGCATAAACTGGCCGATTTCCTTGCTGACTTGGTTGTGTTTGGCCTTTAATTTCTCGACTTCGACCAGCAAGCCGCGGCGGCGTTCGTCTAACGCAAGGATATCATCAATGGAATCATCTGAATGACGGTTCTGCAGGGCCTCCCGAACCACATCGGGATTTTCGCGGATGAATTTTATGTCGAGCATATTGCTTCTGCTTTTAAGCTGTTACTTTGACTTGAGCTGCGGGAAAAGTATAACTTCTCTGATAGATTGTTGTCCAGTGAGCAGCATCACCAGGCGGTCGATGCCGATGCCGAGCCCGCCGGTGGGCGGCATGCCGTGCTCCATGGCAACGATGAAATCCTCCTGATACCTCTCCGCTTCCTGATCGCCGAACTTGACCCGCCACTCCTCCTGCAGGTTGAAACGGGCGGCCTGCTCCTGCGGGTCGTTCAGCTCGGTGAAGGCGTTGGCGATCTCTATGCCGGAGACAAACGCCTCGAAACGCTCGACCAGCCTGTTATCCCCCTCCTTGCACTTGGCCAGAGGAGAGGTTTCCGCCGGGTAATCATACAGGAATGTGGGCTGGATAAGCTTCGGCTCGACGTATGTAGAGACCAGCTTATCGATAAGATACGCCGGACTTAAGGTCTCATCTGTTGCAATGCCCTTGTTCTTCATCGCTTCGCGCAATTTGGAGGAATCATCGTAGTCCAGAAAATCGATGCCGCACTCATTTTTGACGGCATCCCTGAGGGATATCCGCTTCCACGGCGGTTTGAAATCGATGGTATGTTCCCCGAACTTGACCTCGGTGGTGCCGATGACATCGGTCGCGACCTTCGCGACCATCTCCTCCAGCATCTTCATCACATCGTTATAATCGGCATAGGCCTCGTAGCTCTCCATCATGGTGAACTCAGGATTGTGCTTGGTCGAGATGCCTTCGTTCCTGAAGACGCGCCCGATCTCATAAACCTTCTCAAATCCGCCTATAATCAGCCTCTTAAGGTAGAGTTCGAGGGCGATGCGCAAATATAGATCTTCATCCAGAGCGTTATGATGCGTAACGAACGGACGGGCCCTGGCACCGCCCGGCACGGAGTGCAGCACCGGCGTCTCCACCTCGATGAAACCGCGTCCCTCCATGAAGCGCCGCACGGACGAGGTAACCCGACTCCGCACCGCGAATATGTTCCTGACCTCCTCGCTGGATACCAGGTCAAGGTAGCGCTGGCGGTAGCGCTTTTCCACATCGTGAAGTCCGTGCCATTTCTCAGGCAGGGGTTGCAGCGACTTGGCTAGCATGGTGAGATCGTGCACTTCCAGCGTTATCTCACCGGTGCGCGTTTTGAATACCTTGCCGCTCACGCCAATGAAGTCGCCGATGTCAAACAGCTTGATAAATTCGACTTTATCTTCAGAGAGATGCCCCTTGCCGAGATAAAGCTGAATCTTGCCGGAGGCATCACGTATATCCATAAAAGTAGCCTTGCCCATGCTGCGAACAGCAATAATGCGGCCGGCAAGGCTGACTTCTGCTTCTTGACCCTGTTCGAAAAGGGTAACTGCTTCTTTAGTGGTATGACTGCGGTGATAACGCTGCGGGTAGGGGTTTAACTGCTTATCTTCTCGTAATTTTCTAAGCTTTTCCAAACGCTGATTGGTTATATCATCGATGCGGGACACTATTTTATCTCCACGATCTTAAGTTTGAGCTTCCCAGCCGGGGCCTCAAACTCAATTACATCTCCCACCTTCCTGTTTAATAATGCTTTCCCCATCGGCGATTCATTAGATATCTTGCCCTCGCTGGGATTTGCCTCAGCACTTCCTACGATGGTGTAATGTTCCTTATTGCCATCTTCAGGCTTGACCATCACCTTGCTCCCCAACTCAACAAGGCCGCCCTTTTTCTTCACTTCCTCGTGGTGGATAATTACTGCGTTCTTTATCATCCTTTCAATATCGAGGATCCTCCCTTCGACGAAGCCCTGCTCATTCTTAGCTTCCTCATATTCAGGAGATATCACGGCACTGCGAGATTCCTTTGCCTCTTGAATCTTATCGGCAATCTCCTGTCGCCGTACAGTTTTAAGATGGTCCAGCTCTTCTTCTAGTTTTTTCAGACCCTCAGGGGTAAGGAAAATCTCTTTTTCAGACATCCTAACCCTCCTTTAAGTACTACTAAATACGACTGAAGGCAACGGCCTTCAGTCGTATTTCTATTGTAGGGAATGCTCATTATACCTCAAGACATATCGCTTGTAAAGTATTTTTTCACTTTTTACCAAATCTCCAGCAATCTGTTAATAACTAGAAAAATCCTGCTGCCAATACCGCCTTGAGGGGGGACAATATCCGAACCCCCTGTCAGTCCCCCATACGTTGGGGGACATAAAGAGATTTAGGGGACACCCCTAATTCCCCCGGCAGGAGCTTCTCCTGCACCTCTTTTCTTTTTTAAATCGTATGCGTAGGGGCGTACGGTATACGCCCTGATATATTGCAAAAATCGTGTAGGGGCGAGGATCATCTCGACCTTACTACCTTTCCGATACCCCCTCTTTATGAAAGAGGGGGCTAGGGGGAGTTCGGACGCCCGTCATTCCGGCGAAAGCCGGAATCCAGAGTAGGGGCAACCCCCCGTGGTTGCCCAAATGTAGGGGCGAATAATTATTCGCCCCTACGTCGCGCCCACCCCCCTCAACACCTCCTCCAGCACCACCCGCCACCGTGCTCCCAGAGCCCCCATGTCCAGGCGAACCTGGCTAGCCCCGACCTTAACGCCGCCGCCGAATTTCGCCTGCAGCTTCGCCTTGTCGAGCTGCCGATCCTCCGCTGTCTTAATAACCAGATGCTTCTCTACCATAGTGATCGATTCGACGCCCGCGGCTATAGCCATGGCCTTCATATCGACAACATAGAGCAGATTGACCACCTGCGGCGGTAGCGGCCCGAAACGGTCAACAAGCTCGCTGTGCATCGATGCGACTTCCTCCCGTGACACCAGCTTCGAGATGCGCTGGTACATCTCCAGCCGCACGTCGAGATCGGTAACATACGATTCGGGTATGCGCGCCTTGACCGGTAGATCGATCGCAGGCCCCTGCTGCGCGGCGTCCGGTTTAGCCTTCCCGCTACGCAGTTCCTCGACGGCATCGCTGAGCATGCGGCAATACAGGTCGAAACCGACCGCGCCTATCTGCCCGCTCTGCTCGGAACCCAAAATATTACCCGCCCCCCTGATCTCCAGATCCCTCATCGCGATGCGGAAGCCGGCCCCGAGTTCGGTGGCTTCCGCGATGGTCTCAAGGCGCCGCGACGATTGCGGCGTGAGCGGCTTGCCCTTTTCGTAGAGGAAATAGGCATAGGCGCGATTGGCGCTGCGCCCCACCCGCCCCCTCAGCTGATACAGCTGCGCCAGCCCCAGCCTGTCGGCGTCGCTCACGATGAGCGTGTTGGCGTTGGGTACGTCCAGCCCGGATTCGATGATGGTGGTCGATACCAGCACATCGAGGTGCCCCTGGTAGAAATCGAACATGATCTTTTCCAGCTGCTCGGGAGACGTCTGGCCGTGCGCCACGGTGATAACCGCGTGCGGCACCAGCTTCTGCAGATCGGCGGCGACGCGGTGTATGCTGTCGATCCTGTTGTGCACCATGAACACCTGACCACCGCGATCCATCTCCCTCAGGATAGCGTCACGAACTACTTTCTCGTCGTAGACTCCGACGTAGGTCTTTATCGGCAGCCTCTCCTCAGGCGGCGTCTCCATGGTGCTCATGTCGCGCACGCCGGAGAGCGACATATGCAGTGTGCGCGGGATGGGCGTAGCCGTCAGCGTAAGAACATCGACCTCGCGGCGCAGTTTCTTTAAATATTCCTTGTGCGCCACACCGAAGCGCTGCTCCTCATCGATTACAAGCAGTCCCAGATTTTTAAAGCCGATGTCCTTCTGCAGCAGACGATGCGTGCCGATAACGATATCGATACCGCCCTGCTTCAGTTTGGCGACTACTTTCGATTGTTCGCCGACCGATAGGAAACGGCTCATCACGGCCACGCTTATGGGAAACGCCCGCAGGCGCTCGGAGAAAGTCTCGAAGTGCTGCTGCGCCAGCACCGTCGTCGGCACCAGCACCGCCACCTGCCTGCCGTCCATCACCGCCTTGAACGCCGCGCGCAGCGCCACCTCCGTCTTGCCGTAGCCCACATCGCCGCAGACGAGACGATCCATGGGCTTCGGCTGCTCCATGTCGTGCTTGATATCGCGCACCGCCTTGAGCTGGTCCGGCGTTTCCTCGTAGGGGAACGAGGCCTCCATCTCGCCCTGCCAGACGGTATCGGGAGAAAAGGCGAGACCCGTGACGACCTCGCGCTCAGCATAGATCGACAATAATTCCCGTGCCAACTCTTGGGCGGCCGCCTTGACCTTGCGCCGCGTGCGCGCCCACTCCTGCGAACCCAGCCTGCTGAGCGCGGGCGGCTCCTCCCCCTGTCCGATATACCTGCCGAGGCGGTCGATCTGATCGCTGGGAACGTACAGCTTATCGCCGGACGCATACTCCAGGACGAGGTACTCCTTCTCCCTGTCGCCAACCGCCATTGTCCTCATCCCGGCGAAGACCCCTATGCCGTGTTCGACGTGCACCACGTGATCGCCGATGACCAGCTCGGACAGCGCACCCAGCCTTCGCGGCGGCCCGCGCCTCTCGTGTCCCCGAGCCTTGGTGAAGCCGAATATCTCGGTATCTGTAAAGACGATCGTCGAATCCACAGCCCAGCCCTGAGCCAGCGACCCCTGGAGCAGAGCTACCCCACCCTCCGGTGGCAGCCCCTCCAGCCTGGCCAGCACCGGCGCGATGATGTCCTTCTCATCGAAAAGATCAGTCAGCCGCCGCGCCTGGTGCGAGACGATGACCACGCGCTTCTTATCGACATTTACCATCTGCCCGACGTCGGCGAGGAAATCCTCCAGCCTGCCGCCGTATATCGGGGCCGCTACGAAGGGCAGAGCCTCCTGCTCATCATCGCTGCGCCAGGAAGGCAGATCGAGCCGTCTGCCGACCTTCTCGAAGCACGCTGACAGCTCCTCCCAGGTGAAATAGGTAACAGGGAAATCCTTTTCTATATCGCCGCGCGCTGTCTGCTCTGCCCGTATCTGGCACGACTCCTCATCGAACTCCACCAGCGAGCGCTGCACCTCCTCTGGCTGGTCCAGCACCAGCAGCGCCTTCGCGGGAAGGTAATCGATGATGGTTCCGGCATCGCGCTCTTTCAATTGATTATCGAACGATAGCTCCCTGGCGGGAACGATGGTTATCTCTGAGACGGTCTGTATCGAACGCTGCGTCGCCGGATCGAAGAAGCGTATGCTCTCCACCTCGTCGCCGAAGAGCTCGATGCGCGCCGGCAACGCGTGCGACGGCGAATAGACATCGATGATGCCGCCGCGCCTGCTGAAGCTGCACGGCGTCTCCACCATGTGCTCGTTCTCGTAACCCATCTCCACCCACAGGGCCAGCGTGCGCTCCAGATCGAGGCTCATGCCCTGCGAGATGATGTGAGTCGCAGCGCCGAACCAGTCCGTCGCCACCGTCTTGCGCGCCAGCGCGTGCGCCGAGGTCACGACCAGCGCGGAGCCGCCGGCACTCAGCGCGTGCAATGCGCGGATGCGCTGGCTTGTGGTATACGGATCAGACGCCATGTGCTCGTACGGCAGCGAATCCGGCTCCGGGAACAGCGCAGCCTCCGCGCCCCAGCACTTAAGCTGGTCGTGCAGCCACCGCGCGCGCTCCGGTTTTGCCGCGACGACCAGAGTCGGCAGCTTCAATTGTCGATGCAGCGCCGCCAGCGTGTACGGCTTGGCGGCATCTAGGACGACCAGCTTACGAACGCCTCCACCTTGCAGCGAATCAGCCAGCCGTGCGTATTCCGGCATCCCGTCGATGAGCGGCAATAGCTGTTTCAGGTTCAACTTTTCCATAAAAACAAAACGCCTTAAGGGCCGGTCACCGCTGACCCGCCCTGTCTAAATTGTAGCACAAGCGAATATACGGAACAAATTCGTAGGGGCGCGATTCATCGCGTCCGATACCTGATGTAAAAGGGCTTGATTAATCAAGCCCCTACCATGCGCCAATAACGGGAATCGAACTCCCCCTAACCCCCTCTTTGATTAAAGAGGGGGAAGCTCCTTCCGCAGAAGGACAGGGGCGTTCGTTGACTCAAATTTAACACGTGTCTATAATGGCGTAATTACTGGGATCTATTTAAAACAATGTTAGATAGCAAAGGATACATATGAATGATCTTATTAAAGCTCTAGAGTTATCTATCAATAATAAAAATTGGTATGGTGCGCTATTCCTTGCACTATGCATTCCAGATATTTGCGGATATATCGAGTCTCCAAAAAAGAAAAGCCAAGACAGATATGAGCAGTGGTTCAAGGAATACATGCTGTCAAAATACTCTTTCTGCGTGGGCCCAGAGCATACTCCACAAGTTTTTCTCTCGCCATCAGACTGTTATGCCCTACGATGTGCAATACTCCATGAAGGGCGTGATGTTATCCTAGAACAGAACGCTAGAGAAGCACTGGATCGATTTCACTTTATAGAACCTCCTCCGCGTGGAATACAAATACACTGCAACCGGATTAACAATAACATCCTGCAATTGCAGGTCGACATATTTTGTAACGACATGATAAATGGACTTCGAAAATGGCAACAAAACATTCACAAGATTCCAGACATTGAACAACGCTTTAAAAACATTTTGAAAGTCTACCCATCCATTCAAATACCAAAAATGTCGGACACTAAGTAACACAACAAGCGCCATCTGCCTACACACGATTCCCCCATCCTCCCCTTGAAGCTAATCCTCGTTATGTTATAATAGTGCAACTTGGAGTTTCCAGATATGGCAAAACAGGGAAAACAATACAAAAGAATAGTTGCCAAATTCGGCACCAACCTGCTCACAGCAGGAACGGATCGAATCGATACAAACGTGCTCTCCGTCATCGTGCGGCAGGTAGCGCAGCTGCACAAAGAAGGCAAGGAGATAATACTGGTCTCATCGGGAGCCGTGGCATCGGGAAGGCAACTGCTGACGCTGCCCAGGGACACAAAGGACGTTCCCGCACGCCAGGTGATGGCGGCCGTGGGGCAGCACGTTCTGATGAACTCCTACACGGAGCTTTTCCGCCGGCACGGCATCGTCACGGCGCAGGCGCTGCTGACAAAGCTGGATTTGGCTAATCGATTGAGCTACCTCAACGCCCGCAACACGCTTCTGACGCTGCTCGAACTGGGCGTAGTAACGATAATCAACGAGAACGACGTGGTGGCCATAGAAGAGCTGGAGGGGGCGCGCTTCGGCGACAACGATAATCTCTCCGGCATGGTTGCCAATCTAGTCGATGCCGACCTCCTTGTGATAATGAGCGATGTTGCCGGATTATATACGGCCGATCCGGTGCTGGATAAGAGCGCAAAGCTCATTCCCGTTGTGAAACAGATCGATAAGAGCATCGAGAAGATGGCGGGCGGAACGCGCGGGCGCGGCACCGGCGGGATGACCACCAAGATCCAGGCGGCCAAGCTGGCCACCGCTTCGGGCACGGCGGTCGTCATCGCCAACGGCAGCGAGCGGGATCTGCTGCCCAGGCTGGTGAACGGCGAGTCCATCGGCACCATGTTCCTGCCCGCAAGCGACAAGGTTGAGAGCCGCAAGCGCTGGATACTCTCCGGCCTGGCCACCAAGGGCAAGCTGATAGTCGATAGCGGCGCGGCAGCCGCATTGAGCAAGGGCAACAAGAGCCTGCTGCCCGCTGGCATCAGGGGGGCGGAGGGCAGCTTTAAGCGCGGGGATGCGGTGGATATTACAACGGAATCCGGCGAGCGGATAGCTTGCGGCATCAGCAACTATTCCGCCGCCGATATCGAGAAGATTAAGGGCGCTCGCTCCGATAAGATCGAGGGCCTGTTGGGGCATGGCTACGGCGACGAGGTCGTGCACAGGGATAATATTGTTGTGCTGTGACATGGATTCCGGTTTTCACCGGAATGACGGGTGTGCCCTCACCCTGACCCTCTCCCCTGCGGAGGGAGAGGGTAGCAACTGTTCTCCCTCCCTTGAGGGGAGGGAATCAAAGGGAGGGTGACAAAAGGGAAGTCCAGAGGGCGATCCCTCTGGCGGGGTTCTAGGGGTGTGCCCGTAGGGGCGAAAAATTTTTCGCCCCTACACGTTGACCGACAATCAGGGGGTTCATCAATGAAAACCAATAGCACAGAGCTGATAAAGAAAACAACCGCCGCCAAGAAGGCGTCGAAGGTTCTGGCGCGCCTTTCCACCCAGACCAAGAACAAGGCGCTGTACAGCATAGCCGACGCGCTCATCGCGAAGCAGGACGAGATAATCAAGGCCAACAAACTCGACTGCAGCGACGCGAAGAAATCCGGCATGGATTCCGCCATGCTCGACAGGCTCATGCTGAACCCCGACCGCATCAAAGGAATGGCCAGCGACGTGCGCACCGTGGCCGCCCTGCCCGATCCCGTGGGCGAGGCCATCGAGGCGCGCGTGCTGCCCAACGGGCTGCGGCTGGAGAAACGCCGCGTGCCGCTCGGCGTCATCTGCACCATATACGAGAGCAGGCCTAACGTCACATCCGATATTGCATCGCTGTGTTTAAAGTCAGGCAACGCGGTCGTGCTGCGCGGCGGCAAGGAATCGCTGCGCTCCAACAGCATACTGGCGAAGGTCATCAAAGAAGCGGCGCAGGCGGGCGGCGTGCCCGGCGACGCTATCCAGTTCATCGATTCCACCGACCGCACCCTGGTATACGAACTGCTCAAGCTCAAGAATACCATCGACCTGGTCATACCCCGCGGTGGCGAGGGCCTGGTATCGATGGTACACGAGAACGCGACCATACCCGTGCTGGCCAGCGGCGTCGGCGTATGCCACATGTACGTTGACCCCAGCGCCGACCTGAAGAAGGCGGCGGCCATAGCCTACAACGCCAAGGTGCAGCGCCCCACCGTGTGCAACGCGCTGGACTGCGTGCTGGTACATAGCACGGTAGCGAAAAAGTTCCTGCCCATGATGGCTAAAGAATTGTCCAAGGCCAATGTCGAGATGCACTGCGACAAGCGCGCGCTTGAGATACTATCCGGTTTCAACTCCAAGAAGGCGATAGCTTCGGACTGGGGCAAGGAGTTCCTGGCGCTAGTGCTGGCAGTTAAGGTGGTCGATTCGCTGGATGAGGCCATCGAGCACATCGAGAAGTACGGCTCCGGGCACTCGGAGGCCATCATCACCGAGGACTACTCGGCGGCGATGCGCTTCACCGGGGAGGTGGATGCGGCGTGCGTGTACGTCAACGCCAGCACGCGCTTCACCGACGGGGGGCAGTTCGGGCTAGGGGCGGAGGTGGGCATCTCAACGCAGAAGCTGCACGCGCGGGGGCCCATGGGCGTGAGGGAACTGACGACGTACAAATGGATAATACTCGGTAGCGGCCAGGTCAGGCCTTAGGCGACTGTCGAAAAAAGGTGCAGGGATACTTCCTGCCTACGCATACTCCGTC
>Ga0315289_10003967_pt1 | contig 22234 bp, 21 predicted proteins | sample YL17G11_40_MG_FD_203452 | JGI IMG/M metagenome (GOLD analysis project Ga0315289, IMG submission 203452) | Sediment microbial communities from Yellowstone Lake, YNP, Wyoming, USA - YL17G11_40 | ecosystem: Environmental > Aquatic > Freshwater > Lake > Sediment | place: USA: Wyoming | collected... | reverse complement strand
ATACAATCGTTGATAACCTGGACACCATAGGCAATACGTGGCTGTTCTGACATCATGAACCTCCTTCAAATATTCTCCGGGTAGTAATCCGGATAAACCATAAATTATCTGTTCACAAAAGGCAATGAAATTTTCCCCATTCACTTCTCATAAAAAATGTGCTTATTTCTTTGCCAAAAAGTTTTATTAAAAACCAGATTTGACCCTAGTTATGACTGCCTTAAGTTAAAGCTATATATCGATATATTTTACATATATTCTCTGTAAAATATATGTAATTATCTGTCCTTGTTTGTTTGTAATTTGTTTGTATAATGGACGCATTTGAAAACCTTAAAACAATAAAGGAGGACGATATATGCAAATACAATTTGATGACCGGGTCAATTACTCAGTTGAAAATGTTGAGCGCTCCATTGCCCTGGATACTGAGATTTCAAAAAAGCACACGGAGGAGCAAAAAAAGAAGCTGTACAAGAAGAAGCTGGCAATGCTCGATACATACCCGCAGCTCAAAAAGATGATCGATATCAATTATATTTATAACTATCCTCTGGAGAACGTCCAAAACTGGGGAAAGATTGGGATCATACCGCCGGAGATCGTCATCACTGACGATAGAATAAAAGATATGTGCCGGTATCAATTCTGGACAAATTTTATCAGCCGGACAACAAACAAGAGAGAATGGCGCTTTACCCGCTGTCCGGGGCTTGAAACAGCTTCTGCCTGTCCTTATTTTTCACCACCGGCAAAGAAGGTACGGGAAATGCTTGACAACTCGGATATCTTCATTGTTGCCCAGACAAAGCCATTTTGTGATTACAGTGGGGTTCAATGGCAGTATAAAGTTATCACTCAGTACTGCGAAGACCTTCAGAAGATGCTTGGGAAAGAGGCTGTTGTCCAGCGGTCCGGTGCTGGTCCCTGCCAGATCTGTTACCCGGAGGGCTGCCTGGAGAATGGGGACTGCAGAAATCCCGAAAAGCAGGTCCCTGCCCTGGAATCATTGGGTATCCCGGTCGCCCAGCTCTGCCGCGATATGGCTCTCTTAACAAACGACAAATCGTGGGAGCTTACCTGGATCAAGCACTGGGGCCTGGAATCCCAGTGGCCCAAAGTCTGGAAAGTTCATTTCGGCATCGCCATTAAATTGGACGGCGCAAAAAAAGCTTAAGAAATTTACCCTATTCATGAAACCTAATTTCCCCACAAGATAAAGTAGGGGCGAACCGGCGGCTCGCCCCTACAACTTTTCAGCGGTAGTATCCGCTGCCGATAACCCATCCGAAGGGTTTGAAGAGCAGCACGTATGACCTCTTGGCCAGGGGTTCAGTCTGCCCCTTCTTCGGGAACCAGTACTCGACATATCCGCCGCCTGCCTTTGCCTTGGCAAGAAATTCCTTTATGTAGAACGTGCCCTTCGGGTCCTTGTCCTCAAGCCGGTTCCTTCCCTCCACATCCTTCCGGCCGTACAGAACCACGTTGACGCCTTCCGTCGTATCCGCCCAGAAATATCCGTCAGTCCCGTACCGGAGCTCCCGCAGAAGGTCTGCACCAAGCTTCTTTGCCTGCTCAGGGGTCATTTCTCCCTGCTGCTGTTTTGTGAAGATGGCCTGAAGCATGCTGACTGCCGTTTCGACCTCACTCTTGACCAGCAGGTCCTGCGCCGACGGATTCTCCCCTTTCCCGGTCTGGCCGTTGGCAGGCAGGCACAAAACCGCGCAATTCAGAAGAACTGTAAGCGTCATCATCAATGCTTTTTTCATACTCTCTCCTTTGTAGGTGTTTGGCTTCATAGGAACATCATCTCCTGTATTAAAATACTACAATGGGATTCATGGTCAAGCAGATAACACCGAGTGTGTTCTCCTGACATCCTTCCCCAACACGATCACGATAAATATCTTGCAAAATAGAAATTAATTTCTAAAATACAAGCAAATGGTGGGGGCAATTCTTTATCTTTGAGAATTTTCCTTCTTTTCTCTGATATGTTGAATGTGCAAAAGCGATTCTGGGGGAAAGATTATAATTCGCAGGACCTGTTTTGCTCGAACTCCTGCAGGATTTCCTCTGATGGCTCTCTGTCGAGCAGCGCTTACAACGACGATTGCTCAGGAAATAATTGACATTTGAAGAATGCGACCCTCTCCTCCCTCTCTCCATAACGAGTAAAGGTGTCAACATTTTTTGCCTGAAAAAGTGGAAAAGTGGAAAAGTTGACTGTGGAGATGTTTAGTGATAGTTTAAAATTAATTTCTTATTTAATATGGGGAGGTACGAATGTTTGGGAGACTTGGTTTAGGTGAGCTGCTTATCATTCTCTTGATCGTACTGATTATTTTTGGTGCAGGCAAATTGCCTGAAATCGGTAGAGGTCTGGGAAAGGGGATAAAAAACTTTAGAAAGGCTGCATCCGGACTGGAAGAAGATGATACTGAAGAGATGTCCAAAGGGAAGTCGATCGAAGGGAAAAAAAAGGAGAGAGAAGAGAATTAATGTTTAAGGCGTTCATAAAGTTTCTTACCTCAATTAAGCTTGCTGTTATCCTGCTGATCATACTGGCAGCCATTTCGGTGCTCGGCACCATCATTCCCCAGAATGCCCCCATGGAAAAATATCTTAGGTATTATCAGATCTCAACCTATCGTTTTATGAGCAAGATTAATCTCATTGACATGTATCACTCCTCGTGGTTCATTTTTATCTTGGGTTTATTCACCCTGAATCTCTTGGCCTGTACCGTAAAAACGTTCCCAAATCTCTGGCAGATGATTACCGAGAAAAAACAGGGGTTGGATGATGAGTTACTCTCTACCATCACCCTCAAGCACGATTTCGAGATAAAAGAATATGGAGAGGAACAAAAGAGCAAATTTATTGAAATCCTGTCCCGGCATCTGCCCAGCACCACTGTTACCGAATCAGCGGGTACCATCCATTTCTTTTCAGAAAAAGGCAGATTCACCCACCTCGGCTTCATCCTGAGCCATCTCAGTATTGTCTTAATTCTCATAGGTGGCATACTTAGTGCTTACAGCTTCAAGGGATTCATGACCATAGTTGAGGGGGAAACATCTGACACGATTACCTTAAGTGGAAAGATGGCGCTCAAGAAATTGGATTTTTCGATCCGCTGTGACAACTTTGAAATCTTATACTACGATAACTCCGATCGTCCTAAGGCATATAAGAGTACCTTGACTATTATCGACCACGGAAAGGAGGTAATGAAGAAAGCTATCGAGGTAAGTCGTCCTCTCACCTACAAGGGGGTTTCCTTTTCTCAGGCAAGTTATGGGAATGTCCCTGATCAGGGAGATGTAGTATTAAGGGTAGCAGCAATGGATGCACCAAGTGCCATCCGGGAGTACAAGACAGCGACCGGGGGAACCTTTCAAATTGAAGGCACGGGTGATTGGGTGAAGGTGAACCGATTCGTACCGGATTTTCAGATGGATAATCAGATGAAAGTTATAAGCAGGCCAAATAAACTGAAAACCCCTGCTGCAGAGTTAACGGTATTTGATCGCAATTGGAATTCCTTATACCATACTTGGGTCTTTTCTAATTTCCCCGATTTACACAGATCAGCCCAGAAAGAAAAATATATGTTCACCCTGGCTAATTTCATTAACAAACAATTCACTGGACTTCAGGTAACCAAAAAACCAGGAGTATGGTTAGTGTGGATTGGATGTTTCTTCATGCTGGTCGGATTTTACGTCATATTCTTTACCTCGCATCGAAGAATATGGCTTGAGATAACAAAAAAGGAAGATCGATACCTGGCTATTCTGGCTGGTTTAGCCAATAAAAATAGAGAACCCTTTGAAAGGGAATTTAAGGTCATATTTAACTCCCTTAAAGACGAAGAAAAGAACAATACCAAGGAGGATTTTTGATGTTTAGTTCAAAATTATTAGGGGTGGCCACAATTGGCTACCTTATATGCTCAGCCATGTACGTAAGTTACCTCTTCTTCCGCAATGAGAAGTTTGGGAAAGTTATTACCTTAATCCTGGGACTGAGTTTTGGCTGCCAGATTGTCGGGTGGGGGTTACGCTGGTCTGAATCCTATAAGCTTGGTTATGGCCACATACCTCTCACTAATTTCTATGAATCCTTGATCTCAGTTTCCTGGACAACGGTCTTGATCTATATGATCATTGAGTATCGGTTTAAGATCAAAACCTTGGGGGCGATAGTTTTACCCATAGTTTCATTGGCTATGGCCTGTGCCTCACTTTCTCCCAATATAAATGACAAGATCGAACCCTTAATACCTTCACTCCAAAGCAACTGGCTCACCTACCACGTAATCACCTGCTTTTTGAGCTACTCGGCCTTTGCCGTCTCTTTTGGGGCCAGTATCGTTTATCTCATCAAGAATAAAAAAGGAGAAACCAAGGCAGACTTATTCCCCTCCCAGGTCATCTTGGATGAGATGATCTACAAGACGATTGCCATCGGCTTTCTTTTCCTTTCAGTCGGCATCATCACCGGTGCTATCTGGGCTGACATTACCTGGGGTAACTACTGGAGCTGGGATCCTAAGGAGACCTGGTCACTTATTACCTGGTTTATCTATTCCGCCTTTCTTCATGCCCGCTTCACCATGGGATGGAAAGGCCCAAGGACAGCAATACTATCTATCATCGGTTTTGCCGCTGTATTATTCACCTTCTTGGGAGTAAGCTTTCTCCTTCCCGGTCTACACAGCTACGCAGGTTGATGGTGTATGATTCACTATTCAGCACAGGTGAAAATAGATGATTAATGAACTCAGGATATTTACTTCTTCTTTCGGGCCTTCGCTCGTATTTCTGTTGCAATTGTTTTGATCTCTGTCAAATCCCTCTGCAGCTCGCTCCAACCATACCAGAACGCATAATCCGGATTCATGTGGAATGAACCTTGGAATGTCCTCATCCGGTGCTCAAGAAACATCACGAACAGTTTCTGCTCAATCACTGTGGGTGCATCATGGAATGTGAGCACATCGGGAAATACATAGGCATAACTCTTCGGTCTCTTAAGAATGCCATCTTTGTATAAACCAGCAACCGTGGTGATTGCCTCAGCCATCAGACGATCTGCTTCCCTGACCATCTGATCCCCTTTCTCCAGTTCCTCCTTCACAAAATTGATGGAATGACATTGATTGCAGGTCTTCACCATCTTATCCCGTTCCTTCTGCCAGTCCTCCTGCGTGAGCCTTGCAACATCTGCCGCCTTCACCACATCCAGCCGACCTGTTGGTTTTCCATCAGGGGCAAGCACACCCAGCCCCTTGAGAATGGTGGCACGGTCTTTAGTCCACTGCTTATCATCAGGCATCGGTAACCGCACAGCCAGGAAACCCCATGCTGTTCTCACACCATGGTTTCCCTCCTGCATATGGCAGGTCTGACAGGTCGGTGCTGGAACAGTTTCAGGAAGAACTTTCCCCTGCTTCAAGAGATAGCGAACTCCATGCTTGGAAGATGAATACATCTCCCACTGAGGATGGTCAAACCCCATGTGGCAGGTCTCGCAGGCCTGGGGCTGCCTCGCTTCCTGAACAGAAAAGGTGTGCCGGGTATGGCAAGCATCGCAGGAGGCAATACCAAATCCTCCACCGTTTTTCTTCAATCCTCTAATCTCCTCTTCTGTCTTAACTCCAAGCTTATGACATCCACCACAACCCTTCATTCCTTCCATCATTGCCATAGGTTGAAAGTGGGCTGTGGGCATTGACTTCATCGCTGCCCATGCCTTAGCATGCTTCCCATCAGTGAATTGCTCAACCTGAGTCTGGTGGCAGGTTGAGCATGTTTCCGGAGTGGGAATGCGTACCTTTGCAACATCCTGGGCGGACTTGTGTTCGTCACCGTGACAGACTTCGCAGTTAACCATATTCATACTATGTTTAGACAGTTGCCAGTCAGCAACAATATGAGGTGTGACCTTTGTATGGCAATCCACACACATCTGGGCATGAGCACTGGAAACAAAAAATAAGAATAAGATTGTTAGAGAAACAAGAAGTGGACGCTGGTAATACATTGGATCCTCCCTTGAGAATGAATCATAGTTTTGAGAGCAGACTATCAAAAAAAGTGCTGAATTTCAAGAAATGGTGGTTAAACATCGATCATGAGAATCCTCACTGCCTCGATCTTTTCAAGCCGATCTCATTTCCCTATGTCAAAAAATTGGGGTTGGCACATCCTCCCAGGCAGTTTTCCCATAAACTTGAGCAGTGTCAATGATTTTGCCTGAGCAAACATCAATATCGAGATAACCCACTGCTGTTCTTTCGGTATTCAAGGCAAAGAGGTAGCGATTAGATAATGTTTCCCCCCGTTTCCTCTCCTCCTGCACCAGTATCACCCTGCGGTATGGACAGTTAGAGCACTCAAGATTAGGATCGTTAATTCCCAGAGGACAGTGGTGCCTGCGAGCCATGGCCATGGTATGCCCTGCAGGCATGTGTTGGGGTAAATGCAACGGTGGCTGCCTGAGATGCCGAAACGGGTGAAAAATCCAATCGCTTATCATTTGAAAAGTGTGGTGCCGCTTATACAACTGCCAGCGTACTCCTGTACTCACGATCATTCCCTGCATTACATAATCCACCGGCATGAGATATCCCAGGTATGTTTTGTTTTGATCCAGAACGAGCCTATCAGAAACTGTTTCCTGGTTTCCATTCAGAACACTCACCGCCTCATTCAGAAATCTATTGTCTTCGGGAAGCATAGAAACGACTGCTACGTTCCCCTTGATGCTTACCGGTAACTCAGCAATGGTCAACGCACGGAGGCTAAAGCCTGCGACTAAGACAACGACAAGAATTATCACAGGGAAGATAACCGGCATATAGGGTTTCAGGTTATATCGTTCCACAACAGAAGTGATTGACCGTTCAACCCATAGAGGAAGAACCATTCCCGTTTGCTCCGTATAATTATGATATGCACAGCCATATTTGATCGTCATACGGCGTTCCTCGTCTCTCGCAAGAAAGTAGTAAAGGACGATCATCAGCGCAAGTGTTACGAGCACCAGGAACCGGGGCCACAGAATCGCCATACCAATTCCACAAATAGTAAGTCCCACATACTGCGGATGCCGTATGAATCGATAGAGACCCCGGCTGGCAACACCGCTCTTGAGGATCTTACCCAGGTAAACCTGTAACGCGCAGATAAGGAAAATTACGAGGCCGAACACACACAACACAGATCCGAGGATTCTGATACCCTGCAAAAAAAGACTCGGTGGAAAAATCATGTGTGGAAGATAGAAACCTGTCAGCCACCGAGTGGCAGAAAATCTTGCCAGGAAGTGGAAAAACGGGTTGAAAACCGAATAGAAAAAGAATGCAAAGGGACTGATCATGATCATGATCTCAAGAGCAATAATGAAGTAGACGGCAATCCCTCCGGCGGAAAGAATCTTTTTGATCCCCACACGTGGCGGATGTGCCAAGAAGCATGGCGAAGAATTTCTCCAGTAAACAGATGCCAGTCAGTCCAGCGAATATTATCATTACCGCAGCAAAATAGGCTAAGGGCTTAAAAACCAAAAGCCCGACCAGGACAATGATGCCCATGTTTAACCTCGTGAGATTTATCGGTTTCAAAGTTGTCTCCTTTCCTCTTTTTTGTTCAGCCAACGTTGGGTGCCGGTCATCAAATCACCAGCCACCGCAAGAAACCCACCAAGAAGAATTTCCTGGGGCCAGCGCGCTTCTACAGCTCTTGCAAACGGGGTGCCTTGCGGCAAGACGATCGCGGTGCGCAACAGCACGTTACCAACCGCTACCGACTCCATGAGTGCTCGTATCTCTGCAGGGGTGTGCCAGTGAGCACCCTTGTATCCACCAGCGCCTCCCTTGCGGCCCTTCTCCAGGTACAGGAGGCTTGAATGGTTCAATAGCCCGAGCACGAACCGTTGACGCGTGACCCGAACTAGCTCGCGAAGCGCCTGCTCCTGATTACTGACGAAGCAAAGCGCAGTCACTGTGACCGTGAAGTCGAAACTCCGATCAGGAAACGGAAGTGCTTCCGCCCGGCCTGCGACATAGCGTTCTTCATTTCGCGAATGCGCATTCGCGTAGGACAGCCACTCTTCGTTCGGGTCCAAGCCAACGACCAACCCTTTCGTCTCCTGGGCAAACAGGCGCGTGAAATGCCCCGTTCCGCATCCGATATCCAACAACGATGACTCCGGCGTCGGCCGGAGTAGCGATTTCAGCAACGAGTACTCTACAGTTCCAATCCATCGGCCTCGGAGCGAGTCGTACCACGCTTCGTAGGTTTCGGGCTTCACCAGGCCCTCGGATCTCTCGGCGCCCAACAATGATTATACCATGGCTGGTCCGCCAAAGGCGGCCAATCCCAGTCTCAGAAAAGACGCAAACAGGCGAAGCAGCGAAGGGCTGTAATTGATGGGTTGAATCTGCGATTCGTTCTTAATCATAAACGTCGGGATTTATCATCTTACCGTCTTGTAACATGTAAATGCGATCAAAGCCTTCAACCATGCGTCGGTCATGAGTTACCACAATTACTGCGGAGTTCTTTTCGCGAGCCAGCTTCCTCATAAGTTCCATTACATTTTTGCCTCGCTCCGTATCAAGCTGGGCCGTCGGTTCATCTGCAAGAATAACCCTTGGATCATTTGCAAGGGCGCGTGCAATAGCCACACGTTGCTTTTCACCACCCGAGAGATTCTCAGGGTAATTTTTGAGACGATGACCTACCTGCAAATAATCCAGCAATTCATTTGCTTTAGTCTTGGCTCTCTGATCCCGCTTAGCCACTAAGTCCATGGCAATAAATACATTTTCCCACGTCGTTAAAAAAGGGATGAGATTAAAAGTTTGCAGGACAAACCCAATCTTTTCCCTGCGGAGTCGGTGCAAGTCTACCTTTTTCCAGCCGTTATCGTAAACGACCTCTCCATCAATTTCAATGAACCCGCTCGTAGGGTCCTTTACGCATCCTATGCACGTGAGCAGCGTCGTTTTGCCAGAGCCACTCGGTCCCACTACGGCTACCAGTTCAGCGGGATGCACTTCAAGGCATGCATCAGCTAATGCAGTGACCATTGTTTCTCCGGTACCATAGATTTTAGTAAGATTGTGAACCCTGAGTACTGTACTCATCTCAGGTTCCCAAAACAACTGCGGGGTCCACCCTGAGGGCCGTACGTACCCCTTGAAGACTTGCCAAGATACAAATGACAATCAAAATAAGAAACAGGAGACCCATATCCTGTTGCATTATAATTACCCTTCGTGGGAACTTATCATAGGTAAAATAGATCAGGATTGCACCAATACAGTAGCCCAAAATTCCCATTGCTAAAGATTGCTGCATTATGAGACCGATAATTCGATGGTTCTGAGCACCAATCAGTTTAAGGGTAGCGAGTTCCCTCAGCTTGTCTATTGTCAAAGTGTAAATTATGAGAGCAATTACGACCGCAGAAATTACCAGAAGTATAATTCTGAAGAGGCCGAGCTGCCGCCGGGCTTTTTCAATGACGTATTTAGTGAGGATTTCCTCCTGATCAGTATGGGTCATTGCCGTGTAATGGTTCCATCGAGATATCTTATGAGCTATATTTACAGCGTTTTCTCCTTGATTAACCCGGACAATAATTGCATTGACGATGTGAGTGTTGCCCACTATATCATCCACTGTTGCCTGTGTATCAGAAGATAAATCGGGATGATTATCAAGCAGAGCATTTATCCGTCGCGCGACGCGGGAACGATCATTGCGAATGGCTTCATTATTCTTCTGGAAAAGAAGTTCCTGTAAGTCAGGTAGTGATGCGTAGACCACCGGATCGCCTGTTGAAGACACCATGTTTTCAGTTAGCCCTACGATGCTATAATCATGTAAACCAAGGTGTAGCACGTCACCGATTTTTAGGCCTAAATTCTTATCTGCCACCAATTCGTAGTGTTTACGTGCAATTGGTTTTCCAGCTATTAGTCGGGACGGCCCACCAATACTGTCCCACCGATAGCCGACAAGATGGAACCTGAGCTTTCGTTCATGGTAATCGATCTGCATATTACGGAAGGATATGGGACCAGCATACCTCACCCCTGGAACGGTGCGGATATTGTACTGCAAATCCTCGGGGATGCGTGAATCGTCTGCAAATGGTCCAAACGTATTCTTCTGAACCACCCATATATCGGCGTTGGTCGCTTGGAGAATCGATGTTGCATCAAAAATCAGTCCTCTGTATATACCGCCCATTCCCATAACAACCATGAGCAGGAGACCTACGCCTAAACAGGTTAAAATAAATCTACCCTTATTATGCCTGATATCGCGTAAAGCAAGATTCATAAATTAATTCTGAAGAGTTACCCGCGACCCTTCAGCCAATTTCATCATTACAGAGGGTTTGGCTGTAGCGATCTGTTCATGTGGTTGCAGTCCTGATACTATTTCTATCCACCCCGATGGATCGTCAATACCAATTCTAACTTCCCGCCAATGGACCCTGCTTTGCTGAAGGACCCAGACCCCATACTTCGTACCAACGGGAACCAGGACGGACCGAGGCAAGGCTGAAGCTCGCTTCTTCTGTGCGGTAATAATGTAGACCTCTGCTTGTTCACCGATGGGAGGGATCTCTGACTTCAAATCAAAGGTAATGTTTACTGCGCGTTCTTCCGTCACACGATCACTCTCCACCTCAACTCTGGCAACCTTGCCCGATAAAGTTTGCTGTGACTTTGAGCGTAAAATAACCTTGGCAGGATTGCCTACCTGAATCCCGCCGGCCACTGTTTCATCAATGTAAGCCAAAATCCAGATTACGCTGGTATCTGCAATGCGGTAAATGGGAGCACCGGCTGTAATGGCGTCTCCGGCCTCGGCCTCTCGGCTCACCACCAGGCCATCGCACGGCGAATAAACATAGGTATCAACCAGCCGGGCTTTGGAAAACCCAACATTTGCCTCAGCTTTTTCCTTCTGTTTCACCAGAGCCACGTGTTGAGCTTTTAATAATTTGACGCTTTCTTCTGCGACCTGATATTCGTTTTCTCTCTGGTCAAAGTCAAGCTGTGATATGACTTCTTCTTGAAGTAGTTTTTTGTAGCGTCCATAATTATTCTTGGCCAGTTTTAGATTTGCTTCAGCCTGGTTGATTGCAGCCTGATTTGCCACTATATCTGCATTGGCTTTTGATAGCTCATGTTCTGCCTGTACCATCTGCTTTTGAAAATCATCGTTCTCAAGGGTAGCTATAAGGTCTCCTTTTTTCACCCGAAGCCCCTGGTCAGTGTACAAATTCGTAATGCGCCCCGTGATCTTGCTCCCCACTTTAACGACAACTTTGGCTTCAACTGTTCCTATCCCGAACGATTCTTGCTGAAGATCACGGGGGGTAAGTTTAACAGGTGTAACCGTATAAGGGGTGAATAGGGCGATTCTGAGAACAAAAACGAGCACCACTAATGTCCCCGTCCAAATGAGAATAGTCTTGAAATTTTTTTTAAAGAAGTCCATTTATCGGCTCTCACTTTTAACGTACTACTTACGTGCCAAAATGTGAATCTGTGTTTTCATTCCTTTTCTGATCGTGCCTCCCTTTACGACCTTTGCAAAGACTCCCATGATGGGAAGCAATGAGTGACACACCCCCACTCATCTTCACTATTCGATGAAAGAGAAAGTCATTGACACGTAATGAGCATATGCTTATAATGGTAATATGTCAAGACCGAAAAAATGTAGATGCGTGGGGTGTAATCCCAACGTGTACTACTTTAAGCCCAGGGGGATCCCTCTGGTTCACCTCGAAGAGGTATCCGTTCGCTTAGATGAGTTGGAAGCCATCAGGCTTGCGGATTATGAGGGTCTTTACCATGAAGATGCCGCTCAGAAGATGAAAATATCCCGGGCAACATTCGGGCGAATTTTGGACGAGGCCCGGCACAAGGTTGCCGAGGCTATCATTAAGGGGAAGGCTCTGAAGATAGAGACCGATAATCAATGAGAAAGGAGTAAGATATGAAGGTAGGTTTTGCAGTACAGAGTAACGGGGGCATTGAAAGCAAGGTCTATGATCACTTTGGTTCAGCACCAGCTTTCATCATTGTCGACACTGAGAAAAACGATGTGTTGACGGTTGATAACAGGGACCTGCAGCATGAACATGGCGCGTGTAATCCTGTCATGGCCCTTGGTGGGAAGAGCGTTGATGCAGTAGTTGTCGGTGGGATAGGTGCAGGCGCAATAACGAAGTTGAATTCCCTTGGAGTAAAGGTATACGGGGCGGGGGCTTTAACCGTCAAGGAGAACCTCGCCTTGTTCGGAGAAAATAAACTTCAGGAACTCTCTGTCTACAATGCTTGTCGAGCACATCAGGGAGGATGCGGCCACAAAGAATGAGCCCGTCGGTACTCGCATCGCCCATGTGGTACCCCCGTATTTAAGACAAACGCGGGGAAGCGGGACGCGGTGAATGATGACATTTCTCCGTGTCCCCGCGTCTCATTCCTGTCACGACAGGATAACATGGATTACTGATTGGTAATCGCTTAAATCGTCAAAGAGCATGTCTGGGTGAGCATTTGAGAGTTCTTCTTTTGAGTGGAAGCCAGTTGCTACGGCAATGGATTTGGCCCCATATCTCTTACCGCATTCCACATCGTGGACTGAATCGCCGATAATTACAATCTCCTTTCCCTGAAAGGTCAGGCCTGACCTTTCCCGTACCCTTTGCAAAACAATCCCAACCAATTCCGATCTTATTTTGGATTCATCACCAAATGCACCAAATGAGAAGTATTGATTCAGGCCAGCCTTTTCTAACTTCTTCCAGGCGGTGAATTCTATATTCCCGGTGAGGAGCCCAAGATGGACACACTTGTTTCTTGAAAGGTTCTCAAGGAGTGGGATCACCCCGGGGTAGATACGATAATGATCTTCACCATTGAGGTATAGTGCGAAATAAAGACAGTACCTGTCAAAGGCCAGGTTTCTTTTCGTCTGAATCTCATCTGCATCAACACCCTTGGCACGCATGACCTCCTCAAAGATCAAGGAGTCGGTTTTGCCTGAGCACCGGATATCAAAGATAGATGCCTCTATTCCAAAGAGCTCCCGGGCCATTGTCTTGAAGGCATTATTGGCCACATTGTCGAGGAGCATCAGAGTTCCATCAATATCAAAAAGCACCAGTTTCTTCATCTAAAAATCCCCGATCCTCTTGTCCAGAGCCCTTTCCTTCAAAGCGGCCTGGGCTGCGGCGACCCGGGCAATGGGCACCCTGAAAGGAGAACAGCTCACATAATTCATATTGATCTCATGGCAGAACTCAACTGAACTGGGCTCTCCTCCATGCTCCCCGCAGATCCCCACCTTCAAATCTCTCTTCGTGCTTCTTCCCTTTTCAATCCCTATCTTCATCAGTACACCAACCCCTTCCCGGTCAATTGCCTCAAAGGGATCTCTCCGTAGGATCTTCTCTTTCAGATAGTGAGGAAGGAATTTACCTGAATCATCTCGGGATAGGCCAAAGACTGTCTGGGTAAGATCATTTGTCCCGAAGCTGAAGAATTCAGCCACTTCAGCGATCTGGTCAGCAGTAATCGCTGCCCTAGGCAACTCGATCATCGTTCCCACCATGTAGTCCACCGAGATCCCCTGTTCTCCAAACACCTTTTTTGCTACCTTTCGTACAATCCCCTCCTGAAGCTTGAGTTCATTTACATGGCCAACCAAAGGGATCATGATCTCGGGATGAACTGCTATCCCCTTTTTAGCTACAATACAGGCAGCCTCAAGAATTGCCTGTGCTTGTATTTCGGTAATTTCTGGATATACAATCCCCAGCCGGCATCCTCTGTGACCCAGCATGGGGTTGGCTTCATGAAGGCTCTCCACCTTATTTTTCAATTTCTCAGCCGGGACATGAATGACCCTGGATAGTTCTTCAATCTCCTTATCGGTATGGGGGAGGAATTCATGGAGAGGGGGGTCCAGGGTGCGGATGGTAACCGGCAATCCTTTCATTACCTCAAATAATCCGATAAAGTCTTGGCGCTGCATGGGAAGAAGCTTGGCTAATGCCTTTCTCCTTCCTTCTTCATCATCTGCCAGTATCATCTCCCTGACCGCATCAATACGGTTTCCACCAAAGAACATATGCTCTGTCCGGCAAAGGCCAATCCCCTCAGCACCAAAGGCGAGGGCATTCTGTGCCTGATCAGGCTGGTCGGCATTGGTGCGGACCCTCAGTCTTCGAAGTTCATCTGCCCAACTCATAATTTTGGAATAAATCTGATAGGTGGGGGATTCTTCGAGTTTCAGGGTCTGGTGGATGAGTACCTGGAGCACCTCTGATGGATTGGTTTTAATTTCTCCTTCAATCACCTCACCGGTGGTTCCATCAATAGAGATATAGTCTCCTTCTCTGATTGTTCGACCTTTGATCTTCATTTCCTTCTTCTTATAATCGATCATCAAATCGCCGCATCCAACAATACACACCTTACCCATCTGTCTGGCTACTAAGGCCGCATGAGAAGTCATACCACCCTGGGCAGTAAGGATGCCTTCAGCAGCATTCATTCCCCTAATGTCCTCAGGGGAGGTCTGAATCCTAACCAAGATGACCTTTTTACCCTGCTTCGTTAAAGCTTCAGCATCATCAGCGTTGAATACCACCTTTCCGCTTGCTGCTCCTGGCCCAGCATTCAATCCTTTGGCGAGAAGCCTTTCTCTCGCCACAGCATCTTTTTTCTCCTTCAGATCAAAGATAGGTCTTAAGAGCTGGTTTAACTGTTCTGGTTCAACGCGGAGCAAAGCCTCTTCTTTGGTAATCAGACCTTCTTCCACCATGTCCACGGCAATCTTGAAGGCAGCAAAACCGGTCCGTTTCCCAGATCTGGTCTGGAGCATCCAGAGCCTCTTGTTCTGGATGGTAAATTCGATATCCTGCATATCCCGGTAATGGTGCTCCAGGGTCTTATAAATAGAATCAAGCTGTTGGTAAGCCTCAGGTATTATCTCTTTGAGCCTTTCAATCTTTTGAGGGGTTCTAATTCCAGCTACCACATCCTCCCCCTGGGCATTCATCAGGAACTCACCGTAAAACATCCTTTCTCCAGTTGCGGGATCTCGGGTGAATGCTACCCCTGTTCCACAGTCCTCACCCATGTTCCCGTATACCATGGACTGCACATTTACTGCTGTTCCCCAGTGGTCAGGGATATTATTGAGTCTACGGTATATGATGGCCCTTTCCGTATCCCACGATTCAAAGACCGCACCGATTGCACCCCATAACTGTTCTTTCGGGTCTTCGGGGAAAACCTTATTTAACCTCTCTTTGATTGCAGCCTTAAATTCTGAAACCAGTTTTTTCAGATCATCAGCCGAAAGCTCAGTGTCAAAGGTGACCTTCTTTCCCTTTTTCTTTCTTTCCAAGATCTCCTCAAAGGGGTCAATATCTCTTTCACTGACAGGCTTGAGTCCCATAACCACATCCCCATACATTGCTACAAACCTACGATAGCAGTCATAGGCAAATCGAGGACTCTTTGTTTTCTTGATCAATCCCTGGATTGTCATATCATTCAAGCCCAAGTTTAATACCGTATCCATCATCCCCGGCATAGATACACGTGCACCGGAGCGAACTGAGACGAGCAAGGGATTCTCAGGATCACCGAACTCCGCCCCCATCACCCTTTCTACCCTCTTCAGGGCCTCTTCAACTTCTTCCTTTAATCCGGGTGGGAAGGTTTTGTTGTTTTGATAGTAATAGGTACAGACTTCTGTGGAAATGGTAAAGCCTGCTGGCACCGGTATAGAGAGGTTGGTCATCTCAGCAAGATTTGCACCTTTTCCCCCCAGGAAATCCTTCATCTCTGCCTTTCCTTCAGCCTTACCTTCACCGAAAAAATAGACGAGCTTTTGCGGCATGTGTATCTCCCCTACTCATTCTGTTACAATTTTAGAAAAATCAGCAATCCGGCTAAAAAGGTTTGTAATACTCCTCAAGAGTGCAAGACGGTTCTTCCTGATCTTTTCATCATCCACCATTACCATTACTTTATCGAAGAACCCATCGATAGGCCCTTTCAGTCTGACCATCTCTTTAAGGTAGGCTACATAATCCTTCTTTTTAAAAAAATCTTCTGCTTTCCGTTTCACCTCCTGATAGGTGGAGAACAGTTTCCTTTCTGTTTCTCCTTCAAAGAGCGAAGGATTAATTTCTCCTCCCCCACTTTCTCTGATGATATTCATCGCCCGTTTGAAGGTGACGGTAAGTGGCTCGAAGTACGGTTCCCCTTTTAGCCCCTGGAGAGCCTTAATCCTTTTGAAACACTCTAAGAGGTCATCAAAGTCTGTAGATAAAGCGGCATCCACAACATCATAGGAAAACCCCTGCGTGATGAGCTGATTAGCCATCCGTGCTTTAAAGAACTCGATCACACTCTTTTTTACTTCCTCTTGTTTCCTTGAAAGCTTCGATTCGAGCAGGGTTAAATCCCTTTCAAGCAGTGAAGATAAACTCAGGTTGTAACCCTTTTCGAGGATGATGTTAATTACACCTAAGGCCTGTCTCCTGAGTGCATAGGGATCAGTTGTGCCGGTGGGGATGAGCCCAACCCCAAAACAGCCCACAATGGTATCAAGTTTATCAGCGATACTGACAATCGCTCCTAAGTTTTTCTCAGGGAGGGTATCGCCGGCAAACCTGGGTAGATAATGCTCATATATCGCCTGGGCAATTTCTCTCTTCTCTCCTGCGCGGAGTGCATATTCCCTTCCCATTACTCCCTGCAGTTCAGGGAATTCCCCTACCATTCCGCTCAACAGATCTGCCTTACAGAGGAAGGAAACCCTCTCTACCTCTTTTTTCAACTCCGGGCAAAGCAGATCAGCAATATGAGTGGCAAGCATTTTGAATCTCTCCATCTTCTCATAGGATGTTCCCAATCGGGAGTGGAACAGAACCCCTTTTAATTTTTCCACCCGCTCTATGAGAGGCGTCTTAAGATCCTCTTCAAAGAAGAATTGCGCATCGGAGAGTCGGGCCATGAGCACCCGTTCATTTCCTCTGATCACTACGGAAGGATTCTTAGTCGGGGTGTTAGTTACCACGATAAAACAAGGGAGGAGAGATTTTTTCTCATCTACCACGGGGAAGTATTTCTGGTGGGATTTCATGCAGGTGATCAGGACTTCCCGAGGAAGTTTTAGGTATTCACGGAGGAAAGTACCACACAGGGCAATGGGAAATTCTACCAGGTTATTAACCTGTTCAAGAAGTCCCTCATCCTCCAGAGGGATACCTGAGACAGAGGATGCAGCCTTTTTTATCTCTCCATGGACTATCTTCTTTCTCTCTTCCGGATCTACAATGACATAGGCCTTTCGGGTGAACTCAAGATAGGAGGCAAAGTCCTTTACCTCAAAAGCGCCTGGTGAGAGGAAGCGATGACCATAGGAATATTTTCCACTCTCGATGCCTCCCAGTTGAAACGGTACGACCTTACCCTCATAAATCGCCATGATCCATTGGATAGGTCGGGCAAAGGTGATATCAAGGTATCCCCACCTCATCGACTTTTTAAAGGGGAGAGAGGTGATGATTCCAGGCAAAATCTCAGAGAGGATGTGAAGAGTAGCTTTTCCTTCTTCCTTCTTACGGGCACAGATGTACTCCCCTTTATCATTCTTGACCAGTTCAAGTTGATCAACATTTATCCCTTGAGATCGGGCAAAACCTATCGCCGCCTTGGTTGGCTTTCCATTCTGGTCGAAAGCAAGATCTCTGGCAGGACCAATCTTCTCAGTTACTAACGCTTCTTGTCTCTCGGAGAGACCTTCAACCAGTCCTACCAGTCTCCGAGGAGTGCCCATGGTCTTGATATCTTTAAAACCTATCCGGTTTGTCTTAAGTTCCTTTCGCAGTGAACTCTTAAGACCGGATAAGGCATCAGGTATGAACCCTGCAGGTATCTCTTCGGTTCCGATTTCTAAGAGAAATTCTCCTTGCATTGTTTATTTCTTCAGTAAGGGATAGCCAATCTCTTCCCTCTGCTTGAGGTAACCTTCAGAAACGAGGCGGGCAAGATTCCTCACCCTTCCGATAAAACTGGTTCTTTCTGCTACGCTCATTGCACCCCGTGCATCGAGGAGATTGAAGGTGTGGGAACACTTGAGACAGTAATCATAAGCAGGCAGAATCAATCCTTTAGAGAGGAGTTTTAAGCATTCAGACTCATACATGTCAAAGAGCTTCCTGAGCATTTCCACATCAGCCTCTTCAAAGTTATAGCGGGAAAACTCCACCTCAGATTGATGGTGGATCACACCATACTTGATCCCGTGAGTCCACTCTAAGTCGAAGACGTTATCAATCCCCTGGAGGTACATGGCAATCCTCTCGATCCCGTACGTAATCTCCACCGGGATTGGTTTTAAGTCAATCCCTCCAGCCTGCTGGAAATAGGTGAACTGGGTGATCTCCATTCCATCCAGCCAGACTTCCCATCCCAGTCCCCACGCACCCAGCGTTGGTGATTCCCAGTCATCCTCCACAAAGCGGATATCGTGGTCCAGTGGGTCAATACCAAAACTTTTCAGGCTTCTTAAATAGATCTCCTGAATATCAGGAGGCGAAGGCTTCATGATCACCTGATACTGGTAGTAGTGCTGTAACCGATTGGGGTTTTCTCCATACCTCCCATCAGTAGGCCTCCGTGAAGGTTCTACATAGGCTACATTCCAGGGCTCAGGGCCTAAGACCCGTAAAAAAGTGGCAGGGTGAAATGTCCCTGCCCCAACCTCTGTATCATAAGGCTGCTGGATTACACACCCCTGGTCCGCCCAGAATCTCTCAAGGGCAAATATCAATTCCTGAAAGGTCACTCAAACCCTCTTCATCTGTTCTAAGAATTGCAGGCTCTTCAATCTCTTCCCCAAGTGATACTCAACAAAATTGGAGAGGATCTGACTGCTCTCCTTCAAGGCCTGGGCAGTAAACTTTATCCTCGTAATCTTGCCTAAAGGGTAATTCCTTGCTGCCTTCATTATCCTTGAGGTCCCAAGTGATATGGGAAGATCATCTATCCCTCTATGACAATGAGGACAGATTACCCCACCCCTTTTCAGACTGAACCAGTTCTGTACCTTTAAGCCGAGCTCACGCTGACAGATGCTGCATCGATCCAATTGTGGCTGATACCCGAGTAAGGTGAGGAGTCGAACCTCGAAAATTCTTAAGTACTCCTCACAAACCTTCTCCTTGTTCAGAAGCCTCAGGAAGTACAAGAGCAGGTTGAATATCGCCTTATTTTCTTCCCGTTCACCGACCATCTCATTTACCAGCTCAGCAAAGTAGCTCCCATAGGTAACCTTCTCAATGGACTCGTTTATGTGAGAGAAAGGCTCAATGAGGTTTACACTCTCGATCCGAGCAAGCCCCAGGTTCTCCTTCTCAAAAAAAATGAGGTTTACATACGAGAAGATCTCCAACCTGCCAGGAAACCTCTTCTTGCTTTTCTTTGCACCTTTGGCAATCCCCTTGAGCTTACCGTATTTTTTGGTGATAAAGGTGATGAGCTTATCCTTCTCACCAAAGTCAATGGACTGAATTACAATTGCCTCTGTTTTATGAGCAGGCATACTGATTTTCCGACCTCACATAGGGCTTGAAAATTAGCATGAAAATTGAGGGGTTGTCAAATAGATTATACCTTCTCTCGTTCAAAAACTTAATTATTTAAGCTTGAAACCGAATAGTGAAACTGTCACAGTAGGATGTTACAGCATGTCACAGTAGGATGTTACAGCATGTCACAGTAGGATGTTACAGTAAAACAAAGTGCTTTGTGGGGTCTGTGGCACTCTTTGCCACTGCCTTAATGATGCCTTTGTCGACCAATTCTTCCAAATCCCTCTGCGCCGTTCGTCTGATACATGAAGCCACAGACTGGTATTCATTCACTGTAATCTTGCCCGTTTTTATAAGATGCCTTAATGCTGCTTCCTGCCGGAGATTCAATCCTATTTTCCTAATCTTTTGAAATCTGACATCTTGCTTTATGAGTTGTTTGCCTCTCTGCTGGATTTCCTTCATCTGCGATCGGAGACCCTCAACAAAGTATTCAAGCCACGTGGTCATATTCATATTATTTTTGGGGACGGTCTGGATAGCCTGATAGTAGGCCGGACGATCCTTGTCGTAATATTCCGAAATAGTAAATAACCGTTTGAAATCGTAGCCGGTCTTGTAGAGGATGAGCGTGGACAAAAGCCGGGCTGTCCTGCCGTTGCCGTCAATAAATGGGTGAATGTGAACAAATTGAAATTGAGCAATACCGGCAACAAGAATAGGCGACAACTCTTCAGCTTTGTTCAACCAATCCACAAACTCCCGCATAAGGTGTGGAACCTCAAGCGGTACGGGCGGGGTATAAATAATTTCCCGAGTACGAGAATTGACCACATAATTCTGTATCTTGCGGTAATTGCCCGGGTCCGCCTGACCGCCTCGTACGCCCTTGACGAGGGTTTTATGAATTTCTCGAATGACACCTTCGGTGACGGGATCGTCTTTACCGAGATACTGAGAGATAAAATCCATCGCCTTCTTATAATTCAAAAGCTCTTTTTCATCATCGCGATTGACGCCTCTGACCTTTTTGCCTTCCAGGATGGACTTTGCCTGTTCAAGGCTTAAGGCTGTTCCTTCAATGTGGGTGGAGTGGTGCGATTCAAGAATCAATGCCTTTTTCTGCAAGTCGCTGATCCACTCATCCTTTAGTTTTACTGCATCAAGAAATCCCCGGACTCGTTCGATTTCCACGAGGGTCTTATTGATCTTCGGGGTAATGGTGAATTTTGGGTTAAATGCCATCGAGGGCCTCTCAAAAATGAGGTTCACTTAGGAAAAAATATCCACTGTGCGAACCTTTTTGTGAGGAAGGTAACGAGCTTATCCCTCTCGCCAAAGTCCATGGACTGGATGACAATAGCTTCTGTTTTATGGGAAGGCATACCGGCTTTTAAGACCTCATATGAGGTGTGAAAATTAGCATGAAAATTGAGGGGTTGTCAAATAGATTATACCATTTGCGTGGGCGAAAGATGTTTTACTTTTCATAATTAAGTCATATAATAAAACTGGATTGTAGTTATTATGCCTTCTCATGACACTCCGATGAAGCTGATTCGCATACATTATTTAGATGCCTCCGCAATTGTTAAGCTAGTCATTGCCGAGGAAGGAAACAGAGAGCTAAGGCACTATTTCGGCAGAGAATCAAACTTTTTTACACTACATCCCTATATTTTACCGAAGCTCTCGGTGTGCTAAAAGTCAAGTGCTTTTACCGGCAAGATATATCTGATGAGCAATATTTTGCTGCGTGCGATGAACTTTTGGCGTACGCGGCATATGACACCATTGAATTAGAAGATGTACCAATAAAGGATAAAGCTGTATTTAATGGAGTAGAAAGTCTCGTAAAAAATACGAAAAAGAAAACCGTGTAATTGATGTGTCGGATGGCTTTCAGATTGTCTCAGTAAAGAAAAATTTTTTTCTATGTCTGAAAGCGACTCTAAACCGATTCTAATTACTGGAGACAAGGTACTAGCGGCGGTAGCGCGGAACGAAGGAGTTAGAGTTTGGGAATGTGTCAATGAGCCTGAACTAAAAGAAGTGCTCTAAGGTATAACAAACGCTCGAGCGGACACGTAAAGATGGCGCGCCGCTCACGCTTGTCGTTAGGTAGAAAAAATATATGGAAGATATCAAATTGCAAGAAACTGATGCAAATTCTGAAATACTTCAGATAAAAGAGGTAATTCAAAAGTATAATAAATACTATTCTGAAATAAAAAAACAGATTAGAGAAGAACTTAAAAAACTACCTCATAAGGGCAATGTAAAAAAAAGAAAGATATCTGGTCACTATTACTATTATTGGCAATTTAGGGAAAAAGATAAAATAAAACATAAATATATTGGGAAAGAGGAACCTAACGATTTAATTAAACAAGTAAAAAGAAGACAAATATTAAAAAAGAAATTACAAAGTATAGATGATAATTTATGGTAATTATAAATGATCTGGCACTAAATCACAGATATTTTTAACCAACAAATGAAAGATATTTCTACTACGATTATTATATCTAAATTCCATTTCTTTTAAATAAAGAGGGAACCGTTTTTTAGA